>Ga0209194_1000547_pt1 | contig 29363 bp, 23 predicted proteins | sample COGITO_mtgs_1004_FD_184787 | JGI IMG/M metagenome (GOLD analysis project Ga0209194, IMG submission 184787) | Pelagic marine microbial communities from North Sea - COGITO_mtgs_100413 (SPAdes) (version 2) | ecosystem: Environmental > Aquatic > Marine > Epipelagic ...
TTCGGCATCGACTTCGATATCGAAGAACGCAGAGTCAACGTCGATTCTCCTATCACCATCTAGGCCGTATTCTCACCAGCCGTATTCTTCAGCGTCCTCAGCGTCTCTACTCCCACCTATGGAAACCTTTATCTCAGCCCTACAAGAGATTTTCCAATTCGACCGCGAAATGCAGCTGTCTCTTATCCGACTAGGTATTCAGCTAGGGCTGTTTTTAATCTTTGTTTTACTCTCTTTACTGATTGGCCGCTTTACGCCCAGGCTAGTGAGATTTTTAGTCAACCGAATCGCACCCGATCGCGTTAACACCGTCTACAAAGACTTAGTTCAGCCAATAGAGCCTATCTTTCGCACCGCAGGCACCTTCATTCTCATATCGCTGAGCCTCAGCGTACTCAAAGAATATCAAGGCATTTACGGGTTTCTCGGCTTCTTCGTCACGCTGGCCACTATTGCCACTATTGCCTGGCTAGCCTCTCGTTTGTTCCGCCAGTTCGTGCGGGTCTACGGTATCAACATCGTGCGCAGCCTCAATCTGGAGGTCGATGAAATGCTGCTGGTGTTAGAAACGATTATGAACGTGATTATTGGCATTATTGCCGTGGTCGCCTTTGCTCAAAATCAGGGCGTTAGCCTAGTTGGATTAGTAGCTGGCTTTGGCATCGGTGGCGCTGCGATCGCCTTTGCCGCCCAAAAAACGCTAGAACAGCTTTTTGGTACCATCGTGCTCTATCTCGATCGCCCTTTCGTACCCGGAGAACATATCCGCGTAAACTTTAACCCACAGGCCGACGATGTATATGCCAGGGTCGAGTCGATCGGCCTGCGATCGACCAAGCTGCGGACAGCCGCGAAAAGTACGCTGGTGATTGTGCCCAACTCCACTATGGCAAACCTCGATATTGAGAATGTCACACGCGGCAAGAAGGTGATGGTGCTGCTGTATTTAGATTTTGTGCGATCGCTCGCAGAACGAGAACAGGCTTTGGTAGAGCAAGTCGTCAAAGCCAGCACAGACGCTCTCTACGGCATCGATCCAGGCAGTACAAAAATCAGTATCTTCGAGCTAGAAGGCCGTCCAGGTTCTCGCGCTCGCGTTACGTTCTTTATCCTCGGCTCTAGCGAAAACTCCCTTCAGCTTCGCAAACGCCTGCTAGAGCTCGCCAACAACACCGTCGCCCAAAAGCTGTTGGAATACGACATTGAGTTTTCCGTAGAAGATCCGACTATCTACGTCGATTCTCCCGTCACAATCTAGGTTCTTCAAATACCACAAAAAGCAGTTTTATAGTAGCAAACTCGCCAATGCAGCCGGTCATACAACAGCTTTCTCATTTTATGCGAGTCTTCCAAATGATGTATTGACTTAAGAGCAGCAGTGCCTTAAAAGCAGCGTAGAAAAAGCAGCGCTGCGGAATTGTCTATAGATAGATTCTCTCTAAAAAATACTCCGAAAGATAACCCAAGCCTTTTTGATCCTATGTTAGGGTAAAAAGAGAGATTTAATACAAGACATTAAAGAACAAGCCAGTAAGAATTTCCTGGATTTCTATGAATTGAAACAAGCCTGTTCAACCAAGCCTGTTCAACATTTATAGATAGCTATAGCCTACAGCTATAGCAGCACTTTGTTGTGCGCGGCGCTACTACAGTAGCCTCTCACAATAGCCTCATCAAACGACCAAGTTCTCCGCAATACTCTCTGAAATACCTTTTCCCACGCTATCTCACACAATGCCCCCAACATCTACGACTGTTGCAATCAACGCATTCATCTCACAGCAAGATGCCAAGTCTCTCACTAACCAAAGCGTAGAAAACAGCATTAAAGCTGTCTTTGCTGACCCTAGCTTCGATCGGCTTATTCTGGCGCTAGTAGACAGCCCTGCCTTTTCCAAGGCATTAGGTGAAGAGTTTGCCGAAGCAAATGCGATCACCGGCATCTCCGCTTGCCGCAGCCTTAGAAGCTGTCTTAACTTTTCACTAGGACGCTTCTTTGGGCTATTAGCCAAGCTATTATCAGCCTTCGACTCCGCCAAAGGCAGCCAGTGGTATGCTTTCTCAAATCAGGTGTATCAATCCGAGCTAAACGAGCGAAAATTGCTGAGTTATCTCATTAGCGCCGCGCCTAGCGCAGAGCAAAAAGACTTTTATCGAAATCTTTCGCAAAAGCTCGTAGTTACAAATCCTCACGCGGTTTACCCGACTTCTTGCTACAGGGAGAGCGCTGGTTTTGTCGAAAGCACCGCAGACGACCAAACAATAGAAGCCGTTGTTCGCTCTAGTACCTTTTCCTCTATCAGAATTGTTGATAATACGCTAGACGTAGAGAATTCTCTTCTTAGAGATACTTATATCTCATACGGACGATGCGTTTGTCTAATTGACGAAAACGTAGAGCAGTTTTATGGAGAACAGCTAGAGCGCTATTTTGCCTATCACCATATCTTGCTAGAAAAGCGCGTATACCGGGCGATGGAAGTCGATAAGGGCATCCACACCGTTGAAAGAATGATGGGAGACTTTAAGCAGCTTGGCGTTTCTCGCAATGAGCCGGTCTTGTTGATGGGCGGAGGTGTGCTTGCTGATACCGGGGGATTAGCCTGCGCCCTCTATCACCGCAACACGCCTTACATTATGCTTTCTACCTCTATCGTGGCGGGTGTAGACGCTGGGCCTTCACCCCGCACCTGCTGCGATGGCTTTGGCTACAAAAATCTCTTTGGCGCTTACCATCCTCCTATTCTCTCCATTACCGATCGATTCTTCTTCAGTACGCTCAAAGAAGGCTGGTTACGCCACGGCATCATCGAAATTATTAAGATGGCGGTCATCAAAGACATTGAGCTATTTGAAGACTTAGAAGCTGCCGGGCCAAGACTCATCTCTACTCGCTTTGGCACAATCACCGGTCAAAATGGAAACAGCGATGAAGCCATTGGGCCACTCTCGCAAAAGATTCTAGGCGGAGCCATCCGCAGCTACGTTGCGGCAGAGTACAACAACCTCTACGAAACGCACCAGTGTCGCCCCCATGCCTACGGCCACACCTGGTCGCCCGGATTTGAGATTGAAGCCGGTTTGCTACATGGCCATGCAGTGGCTATTGGCATGGGATTTGGGGCGTATCTCAGCTACCGAATGGACTGGATTACCGAAGCAGAATGTCATCGCATCATGCGTCTAATTAGCGCTTTTGGACTCAGCTTGTGGCACGACGTACTAGAGAATAAAGAAACGCTGTACGCCTCTCAAGAAAAGATTTTTCAAAAGCGCGGACAAAACTTAGCCGCCCCGCTGCCTAAAGGAAAAATTGGTCAATGCGGCTACCTAAACGAGCTTAGCCGCGTAGAGCTATTTCAGGCTATAGATGACTATGCAGCCGTTTGTGCCGATTATCCTAGAGGCGGATGGGGCATAGAGCCACACTGCCGCGATGTGGGATTAGAAGATCCCTCTACGGTGGGTCAGCCTATTGCCGAGCCGCCCACCCTGCCGGTTAGAGACAAAGAGGAGCCTGTCAAGGCACTATCTTTTACGTAGCTCTCCAAACGCGCCTAACCAAAGGCACCTAATCAAATGCGCCTGACCAAGTGCGCCTGAATGGCTCGAAGCACCAGGACTCGAAGCATCAGGCGCGTTGTTCCAAACCCAAAAAACGTAGGAGAATGCTCTCAAAATGGTAAGCGCCGCAGAGACTATTAATGTCCCCCCCATAACCGCCAGGCCAGTTACGCCATTAGGTATCCTTGTTCAGCAGCTAGAACAGCTTCAGTCTGCCGCCGAGCGCGAGTCAGTTTCACCGCAGTTCAGAGCGGCACTCGCACAGGCAACTCGGCTTGCAGCAGGTTTAGACCCTTACATAGAAGCTTGTACAACAGATGAGTCAGTAGCACTTGCCCAACTGACGAAAGCCACACAGCAAGAAAATTGGGGCGATCGCTTCAACACCGGCAAAACCACCAAGGCGCTAGAGCAAGAAATGCTCTCGGGCCACCTAGAAGGGCAGTTGCTCAAAATGCTGGTTTCTATTAGCGGCGCGAAGCGAGTGCTAGAAATTGGCATGTTCACCGGATATTCCGCATTGGCGATCGCAGAAGCCCTACCTACCGACGGCTTCCTTCTAGCCTGCGAAGTAGACGACTACGCCGCCCAGTTCGCCCAGCGCTGCTTCGAAGCGTCTCCCCATGGAGACAAAATTGAAGTCACGGTTGCACCCGCCGTAGAAACTCTTCGCCAACTCATAGAGAGCAACGAATCCTTTGATCTCGCCTTTATCGACGCCGACAAAGGCGGCTATATCGACTACGTAAACTTGTTGATAGACACGCCGCTACTCGCACCTCAAGGTTTTATCTGCGTAGACAATACGTTGATGCAGGGTCAGCCTTATCTAGGAGAAGACCAGTGGACAGAGAACGGACGTGCGATCGCCCAGTTCAATCAATTTGTCGCCCAAGATCCCAGAGTAGAACAGGTCATGCTTCCCATCCGAGACGGTTTCACCATCATCAAGCGCCGTTCTCCAGAACCAGCGAGCAGGTAAATAAAATGTCCCAGGCTTCATTTCCTTCAGAGCCTCGCTTCGGATTCCTCTCGGCAGCGTTCAAAAATATAGGCACCCTAACCCTATTACTGCTCCTCCTACCATTCAACATCGGGATGATTCTCTCATCCTTAGCAATCAGCGCAATCTACCGAAACCCAACCCAAACAGCCAGCGCTACGCCCAACCCTCAAAAGAAAAGAATTCTCATAACCGGCGCAAAAATGACCAAAGCGCTCCAGCTAGCGCGGTCTTTTCATCGAAATGGTCACGAAGTCTATCTAGTCGAAACGCACAAATACTGGCTATCCGGCCATCGCTTCTCACGGGCAGTCCAAAGTTTTTTCACTGTCCCGGCCCCCGAGCAAGACAGCGACGGTTACTGCCAGGGTCTATTGAAGATTGTTCAAGACCATAATATCGACGTATTTATTCCAGTCTCTAGCCCAGTCGCTAGCTACTACGATTCCCTAGCAAAGAAGGTTCTAGATCCCTATTGCGAGTCTATTCATCTAGAACCCGAAGAAACTGCTATCCTCGACGACAAATACGCCTTTTGCAGCAAAGCCGCATCGTTCGGCCTATCCGCGCCTAAAGTATTTCGCATCACCGACCCGCAGCAAGTCCTAGACTTCGACTTTCAAAGCGATGGCAGTCAATACATCATCAAAAGCATTCCCTACGACTCAGTGCTACGCCTAGACCTGACGCTGCTGCCCTTTCCTGACATGGAAGACTACATTCGCACCCTTCCCATCAGCGAATCGAAGCCTTGGGTAATGCAAGAATTCATACGCGGCCAAGAGTACTGCTTTCACGCCACGGTGCGCAAAGGCCAAATCAGACTCCACTGCTGCTCCAAATCTTCCCCCTTTCAAATCAACTACGAACAGGTAGACAATCTTGCCATCTACCAATGGGTAAACACGTTTGTTCAAAAGATGAACATCACCGGTCAGGTCTGCTTCGACATGATTCAAACCGAATCAGGCACCGTCTATCCTATCGAATGCAATCCGCGTCTCCACTCCGCCATCACCATGTTTCACGACCATCCCGGTGTCGCCCAAGCCTACCTTAATGACGGCAACCCAAACGAATCGCCCATCACCCCTCTACCCAACAGCCAGCCCACCTACTGGATGTACCACGAGCTCTGGCGACTCCTTAGCATTCGTACTCTCCCCGAACTAAGCGCTTGGTGGAACAAAGTCACGCAGGGCACCGATGCCGTTCTCAGCCCAGCCGACCCGCTACCCTTCCTCATGTTACACAACTGGCAAATTCCTCTTCTGTTACTCGACAATCTCCGCCGCCTCAAAGGCTGGGTCAAAATCGACTTCAACATTGGCAAGCTAGTCGAGCTAGGAGGCGACTAATCCACTCCGCTTAACCCTCACTTCAACAACTATCTACTTTCAACAACTATTCACTTTCAACAGCTCCCAAACAGATGGCAACTATCACAGAGAATCCCAACACTCAAGCAAAGCAAAGAGTCTTCGACCTAATGCTAACCTTCGTTAAGAGTCAGTGCCTCTATGTCTCAACCAAGCTTGGCATTTTTGATCTTTTAGACGATCAAGGAGAACAGTCTGTAGAAGCCCTAGCCAAGCATACTGACACCGATGCCGAACGCTTGTACTTCGTGCTTAGAGGACTCGCTCATGTCGATGTATTAGAAGAGAAGCCAGGGAGAATTTTTGCACCCACAGAAACTTCTAAACTGCTGGTAACTAACAAAGCACCTTCGGCAGGTCATCTGGCTATGCACCTTATAGAACCCGCTCAGTGGGACGCTTGGAAAGCGCTGCCAGAAGGATTAGCCAAAGGCGTTGTTCCTTTTGAACTAGCGAATGGCAAAGGCGTTTACGACTACTGTTACGACAACGAGTGGAGTAAAGACACCTTTATCAAAGCGATGAGCTTTCTCACCGGTTCTCAGGTAGATGGATTGCTAGACGCTTATGACTTTAGTCAGTACGACACTGTAATGGACGTTGGCGGCGGGCAAGGCGGACTAATCGCTAGCATCGTTAAGCGCTATGGCTGCCAGGGCATTCTGTTTGACTTGCCAGACGTTGCAGATACGGCAAGAGAATATATGAACGGCCAAAACGTCGATTCTAATGCTGTAGAAATAAAAACAGGAGACGTCTTTAAATCCGTACCGAAAGGGGCCGATGCCATCGTTATGAAGCATTTTATTTCTGCATGGAGCGACGCAGATGCCATGAAAATACTGGCAAACTGCAAAGCGGCCCTCCCAGACTCAGGTCGGCTAATCCTCTTGCAGTCCTTCGTTCCCGATATTGACGAACCTAAAACCGAAGCCGATGGTATCATGCCCGGCATCTTCGCAGTACAAATTAACGTAGCCACGCCTGGTGGCGGTTGGCGAACTAAAAAACAGTTTCAGACGCTGTTTGAGAAAAGCGGCTTCAAGCTAGAGCGTATTATTAAAACTAGCAACAGCCTTTCGGGCATGGAATTCAGCCTCACTAAGTAAAGTCTTATCAGGTAAAGCAATCGTGCGCCTATTGCACGCTCTCTCCGATTAATTGGAGTACGTGTTTAGCGAAAAATTATAGATCGATGTTTACGCTGGCTGAGCGTAGTCGAAGCCAAAACCCCGTCGGAGTTCGACTACGCTCACCCCTCGGTTTACGCACCACGCTAAACACATACTAATCAGAGAGATTTTAGCAACAGAGCTTAGAAGTAGAGCCTCAACTCTCTTCTACTCGCCTACGAACCTGCCTACGAACCTGGAATTTAAACCGGCTCGTTGTTGATATCAACGCCTGAGTTAGGATCGGTTGGCGTTGGCTGAAACGCTGCACGTACTTGCCACTGATATTTTTCAATATCGCTCTCCACTTCTTGCAGCAGGTTGGCCGTCGTCGGATCGACGTTCTTAATCCGACTGTAGAGCCTTTCACCGACTCGTTTATACTGAGCAGTGAAAAAAGTCAGCACTTCTGCATCGTTAATAAAGCCTCCCGAAATCTCGGGCAGGTTGCTTGTTTGCACAATCGTAGGCGCACGCCCATCGGAGAAAACACCAATAGAAAGCAACCGCTCCGAAACCATATCAGCGTCTTGGCTAGTCTGCTCGTAAGTAGCTCAGTGTAGTTAAAGCTCACTGCATAGGCCAGGCTTCGACTACGCTCAGCCCTCTAGCTACGGTGGATTGAGCATTGAGCGTAGCCGAAATGCGTTTTACAAGTAATTTGACCTACCTACTTAATGCTCTTGGAACAGCTCATGCAATGGATAAAATAGCGTTCCCGATACGTTCCAATGAGCCTGCTTAGTTTGTAGCTGTATGTAGGGCTTACAGCCCGGCCAGGGTACTTTGGCAGCGCTTCTGTGCTAGCTTGTCTGTCGCTGGTGCCAGAAGTGGGCAGATTAGTTTGCGTGTTCACTTATGCTTGAGCAGGCCGAGTATGGAAGCCGATGGAAACAGAGGCTGCTACGGAGATCGCAAAGAAGCTAAGCGACGGACTATTGTTCTATTTTGAGACAATGAAGATCTAATTCGACAATCTTTCAAGATATTCATACAATCTGAGACTGTTGAGAGAAGAAATTAATCGGCGCATATCTATTTATCTTGTTTTCGTTTGTCGCCGCGTCATTCTCTAGCCATAGCCTTTCAGGGCAAACTCTATACACAGAGGATTATCTGAATCGCTTGACTCCTGCAACCTATAAATCAAGCTATCGAAGTCTCCAGTTTAACGACTATTACCGACTCATCTTTCTTTGAACCGAAAGCGCAAGTCCACCCGCCAATAATCCCCAAAAGGCAGACCCAATGCCGACTAGCGTCATTCCAGAAGCCGTCACTAAAAACGTAATCAAAGCGGCTTCGCGATCGCCCTCTTCAGACAGCGCCGTTGCCAATCCTTCACCGATCGTGCCAAACAAAGCAATCCCGGCAATTGTCATCACCAGTTCCGCAGGCAGCGCCGAAAACACAGACCCCACCGTCGCGCCAAACAGCCCCACCAGAATATAAAAAACACCTACGGCAATCCCAGCCACATAGCGCCTATCCGGATCTTCGTGCGCTTCTCTACCCATTGAAATGGCCGCCGTAATTGCTGCCAAATTAATCGCAAATCCGCCGAAAGGAGCCGTTAAAAAAGTCGCCACCCCCGTCCAGCCAATTAGCGGAGAAATGGGCACCTCCGAATAGCCAAACGCTCGAATTACCGCCACCCCAGGCACATTCTGAGACGCCATCGTCACCACAAACAGCGGCAGCGCCACGCCCACCATCGAACTCAGCGAAAACTGCGGCAGCGTTAAAACCGGCTGAGCCAGTCGAACCGCGATCGCATCTAGCTGAAGCGACCCCTGCAGGCCAGCAATCAGCGCCCCTAGCACCAGCGTTGCCAGCACCGCATAGCGCGGCAGCCTCTGACGCATCACCAAATAGCAGCAAAACATCGCTAGGGCCATCACAAACTGCGTCTGCATTGCCACAAACACATTCAGCCCAAACTGCAACAACACGCCTGCCAGCATTCCCGAAGCCAACGGCATCGGCACCCAGTTCATTGCCCGCTCAAACCAGCCCGCAAACCCGCAGACGACAATCAGCCCCGCGCAAATTAAAAAAGCACCTATTGCCTCCGGCATTGAAACGCCAGCCGCAGCCGTAATCAGCATTGCAGCTCCCGGCGTAGACCAAGCCGTAATAATTGGCACCTTATAGTGCCAGGACAGCACAATACCAGGAATACCTATGCCTAAGCCCAGCGCCCACATCCAGGAGCCAATCTCCGTAGCAGATGCACCTAACGCCTGCGCCGCCTGAAAGACAATGACACCCGCACTCGTAAAACTTACCAACACCGTCACAAATCCGGCAACCACCGCAGAAAAGGAAAAGTCTTTAACCAGGGTCATATAGGTACAGAGCGCTAGGCTCTAATGGAGGATATGCTGCTGAGTTTACTAGAGCAGCCAGTGACCGTCTTGGACAAAATTGACCTAACGGTGACGGCGACGATAGTGACGACGATAACGGCCCGGCGACAAGCCAAACGTTTGCTTAAAAGCTCGATTAAAGTGACTTTGATCGTAGAAGCCGCTGTCTATCGCAATTTCAGCCAGCGGTTTGGGGCTATGGAGCGATCGCTTTGCCCTTAGAAGCTGCAAGTGATGCTTGTAGCGGTGAGGCGGCAGTCCTACTTGCAGGCTAAAACATCGGATTAGATAGTGAGGATTCAGATTTACCAGGCTCGCCAGATCGTTTACTGAAACATCTTCCGTACAATGGGCCTGCAAATAGTCTAGAACCTGCAAAATCGCCTTCGACTCCAAACCCGCATTCTTAGGAACTTGCTGAATATGGGCATGTCTAGAGAACAGATTAAAGAGAAACTGTAGCAAGAGAGATTGTTGTTCTAGCTGAGACGTGCGACCATCTAGGCTATGGAAAAGCTGGCGAAAAGTTTGTTGTAGATCTGGGTCATTCACGACCATTTGAGAGAAATTGGGAAGTTTGTTAGCAGGCCAATCTAGCTGAGCGATCGCTTGTTCAACAACACCCGTACTCACATAGAGATTACGAAACCCCCAGCCTTGCTCAGACGCCGCCTCTCCCGTGTGAACCTCCCCCGGATTAATACAGTTAAAGCTACCTGGGTAATGTTGATGCATTTCCTTACGATGGAAGCACTGGCCTCGCCCAGTTTCGTTGAGTCCAATCGTATAGGCATCGTGAATGTGCTTGCCAAACTTATGCGTCAGCAGCCGCGCCTCAAACAGCTCTATGCCAGAGACCGAAGACTTCCAAAGCCGAGCAGATTCTACATCAGCAGATCTGGCTCGAAGCGGTCTATTAATGCGCTTACGCTTACCCATAATCAGCGAGCTTGCAAAACAAAAAGCGGTTTCAGTGTAGCCTGCTCTAGAGACGGCTAGCTCAAAAATTGCGATCGCACAGCCCTCACGTCCATCGAAAATAACAAACAAAAATCCCCACTAGCAACGCGCTTGTGAGGACAAAAATCTAGTTTGACTTCAACGTTTTGACTTCAACGTCGAAGTATCAACCAACCGTACCGCCTAACCCAAAGACTCCAGGTAATCCCGTACGCGGTTACGGCGCTTGGGCTGGCGCAGCTTTTGCAATGCCTTAGACTCAATCTGGCGCACTCGTTCACGCGATAGCTCCAGCGTACGGCCAATCTCAGCGAGCGAGTAAGGCACGCCATCACCCAGACCGAAGCGCAGCGTAATTACTTCCTGTTCTCGAGTGGTCAAATCAGTCAGCAGCTGCTCTAAATCACGCTTTAGCGACTCGCGCATCAGCTGTTCTTCAGGCGAAACATCTTCAGTTTCTAGCAGGTCGCCCAGCTCCGTATCGCGGTCTTTACCCACCTTAGTGTCTAAAGAAACAGAGCGCGGCACCTTTTGAAGCACCTCACGCACCTGCTCCGGCGTCATTTCTAGCTCAGTCGCAATATCTTCAATTTTAGCCGTGCGTCCTTCCGTCTGGGAAATTTTGCGCTGGGCCTTTTTAATTTTGTTCAGCTTTTCGGTAATGTGCACCGGCAGGCGAATCGTGCGACTTTGAGTGGCGATCGCCCGCGTAATTCCCTGACGAATCCACCAGTAAGCATAGGTGCTAAACCGATAGCCCTTAGTCGGATCAAACTTTTCAACCGCTCGCTCTAGGCCCAAAGTGCCTTCCTGAATCAGGTCTAATAGCTCTAGCCCGCGATTTTGGTACTTCTTAGCCACCGACACCACCAAGCGCAAATTCGCCTTGATCATGTGCTCTTTGGCGCGTACACCTTCAGCTTGCACCGCCACTAGTTCTTCTACGCTTACATCAGCTAGCGCCGCCCACAAGCGTTTACCTTCTATCAGCGTAGGTTTTAGCGTCTCTGCTGAGACTTCCGCCGTCTTTGCCCACCGCTCCAAAGAAGGGCGATGGCTTAGCTGCGCCGTTAGCTGGTCGCGAGTGCTGAGTAGTTTTACATAGGTCGCTAAGACACCTTCATCCTTCTCCGCCGCCTCATCACGCAGCTTCAGCAGTTCCATGTGATGCTGCACTTTTTGAGCTTCGGCGACTTCCTCATCTCTTTCTAACAGGCTCACCCTGCCAATTTCTTGCAGGTACAGGCGAACCAAATCGGTAGAGCGCACAGCCCGGCTTTTCGTATGGGCTTCAGCATCAATGCCAGTGATATGCACATCCGCAACTTCGTCTTCTAGATCGGCCTGCGACAGATCAAACACAGTCGGCTCGCGATCATCATCGCCGCTGTCGGCAGTCTCTATATCGACCGTATGATCGCTCACCATCTGGTCACTTCCGGGGCGTTTGTCAATAATTTTAGAGGGTGCTTTCATGATGGTGTGAAGTAGCAGTACAGGTTGAGAGTCGGCGAGGCTCACCCCTTGAAAAGTAGTGTTCCCTGCCGATAGGGGGCATAGCGCAAAAGCAGCGCTAGAAGAAAGTTGCCAGCCACGTACCCAGTGGGGCTTCTTAATAGAGCTATCTGGGAAGAAAGGTCACCTTCTGCCAAGTTCTGCTGTCTACCTTTCCATGGGCTTCAGTCAGACTCAGTAGAATTCCTGAAGCTCTTAACAAAGATGCCATCAGGCTACAACAGACATCCCAAGAATTGGACTCGCCTATTACAGCTAATCTGTTCTTACTAACTCGTATCTGCTGCTTCGCGCTACCGAAGCTGCTCTATCTAAGTAAATATCAGGTTCGCTTTCATCGCTAAGGCAAGCTATTCCAGGTTTGTCAGTGGCACAAGCTAAAGATGAGTTGAGAATGGTCTATCGGCTCTATGCCAATAGACATAGACAAGTAGTTTTAGAGGAAGTTCTTTTTTAGGCTAGACGCATTGGTGTTTAAGGTTTTCTTAGCAAGATTCAGCCAATATTAATCAGACTGTCGCTGTGGAATTTGAATCGTGAAGGTGGTGCCCTCACCCGGTGTAGACTCGCAGCTAATCAAGCCACCGTGGCGTTCTGTCACAATCTGATAGCTGATAGAAAGGCCCATCCCAGTGCCCTCACCAATCGGCTTCGTGGTAAAAAATGGATCGAAGATGCGCGATCGCACGTCCTCACTAATCCCTTCGCCGTTATCAGACAGCACAATCTCTACCTGCTTATCCACAAGTGCCGTAGATATTCTAATCTCGGGATTTTCCGTCCCGGCGAGGGCATCGACAGCATTACCCAAGATGTTCATAAATACCTGATTAAGCTGCCCTGCGTAGCAGTCAATCGGCGGCAAATCGGCATAATCTTTCACAATTCTAATGGCAGGTCGATGCGCCTCTGCCTTCAGCCGATTGCCCAAGATCAGCAGCGTGCTATCTAGGCCCTGATGAATGTCTACCGATTTTTGCTCAGCCTCGTCTTTGCGGGAGAACGTACGCAGCGAAGACACGATCTGGCGAATCCGCTCTGCGCCCATCTTCATCGAAGACAGCAGGTTCAGTAAGTCTTCAGCCATGAACTCAAAGTCCAGATCTTCAAGCGTTTCTAGGATCTCTTCAGGAGGCTCAGAGAGATGCGCTTGATAGAGCCGAAGCAGTTCAATCAAACTCGTTGCATAGCGGTTAGCGGGCTTTATATTGCCGTAGATAAAGCTCACCGGGTTATTAATTTCATGAGCCACACCCGCTACTAGCTGACCCAAGCTAGACATTTTCTCGCTCTGGATCAGCCTCGACTGTGCTTGCTTTAGCTCTGTAAGCGCCTGAGTCAGGTCTTCTGCCTGATGACGAAGCTTCGTCGCGGCTCGCTTGCGTTCCGTAATATCATTGCGAATTGCCACATACTGATAGGGGCAGCCCGCTGCATCGACAAATGGCACTATGGTGGTTTCTAGCCAGTAGTACTCGCCTGTTTTAGCTCGGTTCTTGACTTCACCATGCCAGACTTTGCCGCTAGCAATGGTCTGCCACATTTCTCTGAAAAAAGCAGGGTCGTGGTGCTGCGCATTGACGAGTCGATGGGTTTGGCCAATTAACTCGGCCCTACAGTATTTCGAAATTTCGCAGAATCTGTCATTCACATAGGTAATGCGGCCGCGATGGTCGGTTGTTACCACAATCGAGGAGCAGTCTAGGGCAAAGCGGACATCGGCCACTTCTTTAAGCGAGTGGCTGAGCTGCGCCTCTGTCTCTTTGCGATCGCTCACGTCGCTCAAGCAGCCATACCAAATAATCGAGCCATCCGCCTGCGGCTGCGGCTTAGCAATCGTGCGCAGCCATTTTTGCTTGCCAGAAGGCAGCCGAAACCGACAATCGTACCGGCACACTTTCATCGTCAATGCCGAAGCCCTTACAGCCGCTTTCAACCCCTCTCTTTCGTCTGGATGAACCCACTCAATCACGCTCGCGCCACGCTGCTGAAACTGCTCGGGCGGCATATTTAGCAAGCGGTGGCTCGCTGAGGAAAAATAGGGAAAGGAAACCACCGATTGACTGTCTAACCGCATTTCGTAGAGAACATCTGGCACATTATCCGCTAGCCTTTGCAATCGGGTTTGGCTCATCGCCAGCTCAGCCGTACGCGCCTCCAAGCGATCCGATAGGAAATGAATCGTCTGCTTAGACGCTAGTTCACTCTGCTTATAGGCCGTGATATCTTGGGCCAGCACTGTCCACATCAATGCCAATGGTTCTGGAGTCTCTTCTGCATCTGCCTGATGTTTTGTCTGGCACTTATTTGTCTGACGCTTATTTATCTGACACTTATTTGTCTGACACTTAATAGATTGAGACGACACCGGCTGAACCTTCAAAGAGATCCACTTAATTTTGCTGTTGGCTAGTAAAATTCGGCCTTCCCACGACCACAGATGCAAAGATTTAACCGCGCGGGCTAAGGCCAGTTCAAATTGCGCACTATCGTCTGCATATATGGTGTCTAAAAGGCGCGGGCTAGCGGCTGCTGACTGAGAGAGCTCGAGCAGCTTATAGCAACCTGCACCGATATAGGGATAGTCCACAACCAAGCCTTCAAGCGAGGTAGCCATTTGAAAAACAGCACCAGGAATAGCATCCAAACGAAATTGAAAGGCTTCTCCAGAATTCAGGCTCTGGTTTTGACTGCCTAGAGCGTCCCTATCGGCATCTGTTGTGGGGCGAGGCAAGGGAAATGCTTTCATCGGGTTATCTGAAGAGGAAAAAGCCGCTACGCAATAGCATTCCCGGCCTGCAAACGTAGCCAAGACGGTGTATTTACGGAACAAAACGCTTTAGGAAAGATCGCCATACCCCCCGCCCCCAGGGGTCGCTATCACAATCTCGTCTCCTGCATTTATATCGACTGTTGCGGTTGCCGAAAGTAATTCTTGAGTGCCATCGGTTCTATTTACCAACGCCGAACCCGTCTGCCCCGAAGATCCGCCTGCCAAGCCAAACGGCTGATTCATTCGCCTACCGGATAACAGATTGGCTGTCATGGCCTTACGAAAGAGAATTCTTCGAGTGACTCCATTGCCTCCTGAGTGCTCACCGGAACCACCACTGCCTTCTCGAATAGAAAATTCCTTTAGCAAGACAGGAAACCGCAGTTCTAGAACTTCTGGATCGGTTAGGCGCGAATTTGTCATATGGGTTTGAACCGCGTCCGTCCCGTCAAAGTCAGCGCCAGCACCCGAGCCACCGCAAATAGTCTCGTAGTACTGATATTCTGCATTACCAAAGGTAAAGTTGTTCATCGTGCCCTGTGCGGCGGCCATTATGTTCAGCGCACCATATAGCGCATCTGTTACGGCCTGCGAAGTCTCTACATTTCCAGCGACAACCGCAGCAGGATAGATGGGATTGAGCATAGAGCCAGCAGGCACTTGAATTTTCAATGGTTTCAGGCAACCGGCATTCAGAGGAATGGGCTGATCTACTAACGTTCTAAAAACGTAAAGCACAGCCGCCTTGCACACCGCTAAGGGAGCGTTAAAGTTGTTAGGTTGCTGAGTAGACGTATGCGAGAAATCTACAGTAGCGCTATTGTCGGCGTTCAATACAACAGAAACATCAATCGTTGCACCGCAGTCCATAGGCACCCGGCACTGATGTGGCCCAGGGCCTTGCTGCTGATATAGCTGTTGAATAACCTGACGGACGGATTGCTCCGCGTTGTCTTGCACATGCTGCATGTAAGCTTGCACTGTGCCGAGGCCAAATTGTTTCACCATGCTGTGTAGCTCTTTAGCACCTTTATTATTGGCAGCGATTTGAGCTTGAAGATCGGTGAGGTTTTGGGCTGGATTGCGGGCCGGGTGAGGGGCTTGGATGAGGCGATCGCGCAATTCATCAGCCTTCAGCACGCCCTGCTCGACTAAATGGAAGTTGTCTAGCAGTACGCCCTCTTGTGAGACAGCAGCACTATTGGGTGGCATAGAACCAGGGGTAACACCGCCAATATCAGCATGATGCCCTCTAGAAGCTACGAAAAATAGAGGCTGCGACTCCACAAAAACTGGGGTAATCGCAGTGATATCTGGCAGATGAGTGCCGCCGTTGTAAGGATTGTTAGAGATAAAAACATCTCCAGGTTGAAACGGTTTTTTCTGATCGCAGATAAGTGCTTTAACGCTTTCTCCCATCGAGCCTAGGTGAACGGGGATATGGGGAGCATTGGCAACCAGCTGCCCAGCGCTGTCGAATATAGCGCAGGAGAAGTCCAGACGCTCTTTGATATTGACCGAGGAGCTAGTGTTTTGAAGAGTGAAGCCCATCTGCTCGGCGATCGCCTGAAAAAGATTGTTGAATATCTCTAGTCGCACCGGATCCGGTTTAGCCTTTTCATCTTTACGCAAGGTCTGCTTCGAACTTAGTTTAGAAGACTTATCGCGTTGCGTCAGGATTAGGTCTTTGCGATCGCTTACCAGAACCTGCCATCCGGGTTCAACAATATTAGTGCCTGTTTTCTCAAGCACAATAGCCGGGCCAAATAGCTCCTGATTGACCTGCAGGTCTTGCCGCTGAAATACCGGAGCATCGTGCCACTGCGAATTCGAATAAAGCCGAACGGGTGCAATCGGCTTAGGCTCAGCAGCCGTTTTCGTCACGTTAGGTTCATCTACTTGCCTATCCGAGCGCTCCGTTTTACCAATTATCTCTACGGCAATTGTGGCTACTACTAAACCTTTGTCCGATAGCGTTACGCCGTACTGCTGCTGGTACTGCTGCTCAAACTGCTGTCGCATTTCTTTTGCAGGGGCAAACGCCACGCTCAGCGTAGAATCGGTGCCGACATAGCGCAGGTGGCATTGCCGCACCACCTCAATTGAATCAACATCGCGATCGCCCTGCTTATTCAGCTCTACCCTCGCCTCGCTCTCCAACCGATCGAGCTGCTGCGACAGCGACACAATCGCCTCCTCCAAAGAGATCTCCACCGACCTCTCCTTTAGGATACGACGCTCAGCCAAACCCATTCCGTAGGCAGACAATACACCCGCATACGGGTGTATTAAAATTGTCTTCATGCCCAATGCTTCCGCCAGTTTACAGGCATGTTGTCCACCCGCAGCGCCAAAGCAACACAGCGCATAGTCACCAACATCATGACCTTTTTGAACAGATATCTTCTTAATCGCGTTGGCCATATTTTCAATTGTAATGCTCAAGAATCCTTCGGCAACTTGCTCTGGCCGCTTCTGGGTGCCTGTCACTGCAGAAATCTCTTTTGATAGCGCCGTAAACTTCTCTTCAACAATCTCACGGTCTAGAGGTTGATCTCCCTTTGATCCAAACACTTCAGGAAAAAACGGGGGCTGAATTTTGCCCACCATAACGTTACAGTCAGTCACCGTCAGCGGCCCATTGTTTCGATAGCAGGCAGGCCCAGGGTATGCGCCCGCCGACTCTGGGCCCACGCGATAGCGCGATCCATCAAAGCTCAGTACAGAACCGCCACCGGCTGCAACGGTGTGGATAGCCATCATCGGCGCACGCATCCGAATACCCGCCACCTCGGTTTCAAACACTCGCTCGTAAACGGCGCTCGTGGCGGTAGGCTGATTGCTAAAATGAGCAACATCGGTAGAGGTGCCCCCCATATCGAAGGTAATGATTTTGTCGAAGCCCGCCGCAAGGCTTATCTGTACCGCGCCGACAATGCCGCCAGCAGGCCCTGAAAGGATACTGTCTTTACCTTGAAAGAACTTAGCAGGCGTTAGCCCGCCATTAGACTGCATGAATAAAATTTGCGGAGCAGACTTTTGAGCAGCCTGAGCAGCTGCAGGTGTAAGAGATTTTTCGATTCGGTCGATGTAGCGACGCAATATAGGAGAAAGATAGGCGTCTACAACGGTAGTATCGCTTCTACTCACCCACTTTATCAGCGGGCTAATGAGATGAGAGACTGAGATTTGAGTGAACCCAATCTGTTTTGCTAGCGCTGCAATTTGCTGTTCGTGATGAGGATAGCGGTAACCGTGGATAAAGGCGATCGCACAAGCTCGAATGCCCCTATCATAGGCTTGCTGTAGAGCGATCGCAGCTTCCTGTTGCTTCTCTGCTGTTAGCGCTCCAATCACAGCACCATCTGCAGCGACGCGCTCGTCAACTTCTATCACTTGCTCGTACAGCATCTCGGGTAGAACAATTTGTCTAGCGAAGATGTCAGGGCGATTTTGATAGCCAATGCGCAGGCCGTCTTTAAACCCTTTTGTAGTGATGAATAGAGTCCGATCGCCCTGCCGCTCTAACAGTGCGTTCGTCGCCACCGTCGTCCCCATCTTCACCACCGCGATCTCTTCAGCCGGAATCGGTTCAGACTCACCCAGGCCCATCAGCTCACGAATCCCCCGAATAGGCGCGTCCTCATAGCGCTCTGGATTTTCTGAAAGTAGCTTATGAACTTGCGTGGAGCCGTCTGAGCATTGAGCCACAATATCGGTAAAAGTGCCCCCTCTATCGATCCAGAACTGCCACTTACGCGCTTCTTTTGGCGCTTTACCATCAACCAGTAGTTCAGACATAGAATTTTTCCGCTAGACCAATCAGAGATTCCGCAGCGACTAGCAGAATGCTGACCTCACTACTTTAGGCAAGTAGCTATGTATCGTCTATAGCCACTCGATCAAGATAGGATATGCCCGTGTGCTTAATAGCAGCGGGGCAAGCTTTCTATGAAGAAGCTTGAAAAGTACAAAAACATCTAAATGCCGGTTACCAGGGGCTGCCAACCATCGTAAAAGCAGCCCAATAGTAAGGAGAAGACAAATCAACGGCTTCCTCACTATTTAAATCTGCGGGTAAGTTGATATCTCCACGAGAAAGATGAAGTACATCGCCTTCTACTCTCACCTCGCCTCTGAGCATTTCTATCTGCGCTTGTCGCAGTGCTTCAGCTTTAGTAGACGTGCTTCCTAACTGCCGATAGAACTCGCTCATCAAAGCCAGCGTACCGGCGTCGCTGACATTCCAAATACTAGCAAGCGCCGATTTAGCACCCGATTGTAAAGTTAACCCGGCAAAGCCTAGCTCAGCCTCATCATCGCCGACGGCTGTTCTACAGGCGCTGAGCACTAGCAACTCTACCGCAGGATTTCGCCAGTTTATATCTCGAATGTCATCAAGTTTGAGCTGTTCGTTCCAGAACTGGATATACGAATTACCAGGAGAGCCTGATTTAAACACTGCATGGGTTGCCAAGTGCACAATATCGGGCGATTGAGAATCTAGCTGCTGTTTCAAGTTAGTTAGCGTAAACTCTTCATTTAGAAAAGCGTGACCGGCTTCTGGCTGTTCTAGCAGCTTAGTAGACTGCCAAGCAGAGAGCACATTGTCTAGCTCGGCTGAAACGGCAGGCAGTGAACTCAACTCCTGAAATTCAGAAGCACCCATCGCTAAAACCTGCTCTTGGCCTATCGGTGAGTAGTCCGTTTGAATCAGGTTAAACGCTGGAATGCGCGTCTGGCTATACTTCTCTATTAGAAACGAGTCGCCATCGTAAAGCGCGGCGGTAGGTAAACTACGCAGGCCGTTGCCTAAGCAGAATAAAATAGTGTCGATGCCTTCTGCTTCTAAATAATCTGCTTCGAAGGGTTCTATCATCCACGAGTACAACTTCTGAGCGGCAAACATACCAGACTTATCGCCATACATCTCTAGATGAAAGTCGTCTACGGTCTGACTTAGCACCTCTTCTGGTACGTCGTACAGATCTCGTACAATCGGCTCCCCAGAAGGGGTAATCAGAACTAGATGAAGATGGTCTTCGCGCGGAATAGCCCACATCACCGCTGGCGTTGTACCTGTTTCCTGGCCTAAGCGGCTTAAAGTTTGAGCGATCTCTTCAGGGGACTGTGTAACCTCAGCTAAATCTGCGTCGAAGTAGCCTTCAAACTCTTGCTCTAGGCCGCGCTCCATGTTCAGAATCTTTTCGCTTAGCGTCTGGGCTGAAGCTGGCGAGCTGACTAATCCAGCCACAGCAACTGCTGCACTCAAGTATGCTAACCGTGTTAGGTGACGTCTTGCAGTTGAAAGACCTTTGGACTGGAACCGATGAAGCGTCGAAAACATGAAGATTGTTCTTTATGAAAGGAGACCGATGGAAAGTTTTTACAAAGGGTGACTGTAAAAGACCTAATGCAAAGAGCTGATCTGCTTATTTCATAGCCTATTTGGCCGCTGAATATTGAGTGGCTACCTCTGTATCTAAAAAAGCTTCTAGATTATGATCGCGCTGCCTAGCAAAATTCTCAGAATTCGCCTGTAGCTGTCCGGATAGAACAATGTCTTGAGAGCGGTCTTGAATATCGCAAATAACGGAGAAGTACCAGTGATAGTTCTGGTTTGCCTCTATTAATTTCATAGGCAATTGAATGTTGACTAGCTTCTCTTCTGTACCTGCGCTTAGCGCTTCTGTATAGACTGTAGTTCCTTGCGAACGGAGTTTAAATTCAACGGGATGAGTGCTCTTAAACTCAGGTAGCAGAAATTGCAGCGACGTGCGATCGCTCATGGCAACATCCAAGCTATCGGCAGGGGTAAGCGCAACAACCGGTTGGTTACTCATGCATTCAATCCTTCGAGTCCCGCCGCTAATTCGTCGTCCTGGAAGGCCCTGGCGTACATCTGATCGAGTCTGTGCGACAGCAGGCAACCCTGCCGAGGCGATCAGTAAGCCAATAGCGAAGCTGACTTGTGCTAAATGCTTTTGTGCAATTCTCATATTATGTGTCCTTCAAATCTTTTCAATCGTCCGATATACGGTCTGTTTGAACAGATAGATGCTGTAGGCTATTGCCTCAATTTCAAGACACTGGGTATTACAGACGACCAGTATAGGATAGGTGTTTAGAATGTGCAGAGCCTCTGTAAAATTACGGGTACCTATTCCCGCTTTGAACAGAAAATCATTCGTTTGGACTGGCGAGATATGCAGTTAGAGCTGAAACCAGATCCTTTGGAGACGATCTATGAAGCGAGACTCAATTTTCTATCAAATTTTTGCATGATTTCCTGCATTTCTATTCGCGCGATCGCAGCAGCAATTCTGGCTATGTGATACGCGTGAATAAAGTTCTTTACAGTCACGCCATACTTTTTAGACAAATCCATACCAGAAGAATATTTTTCTTTTCTGAACAAATGCGTAAGTAAACTCGATTCAGCTCTCGTCGATTACGGCATCTCGATCTAGCAATAGTAAATTGCGTAGCTGGTCTGTATCTAATTCTGTAAGCCATTGCTCACCAGCGCCTACGACTTGCTCTGCCAGTGCTTTTTTACTGTTGATCATGTCGTTGATGCGTTCTTCTAGGGTGCCGGTGGTAACAAATTTGTGTACTTGGACATTTTTGGTTTGGCCGATGCGGAAGGCGCGGTCGGTGGCCTGGTTTTCGACGGCGGGGTTCCACCAGCGGTCGAAGTGAAAGACGTGGTTGGCGCGGGTAAGGTTGAGGCCGACGCCGCCTGCTTTAAGGGAAAGAATGAAGATTTTGGGGCCGTTAGGATCGAGCTGGAAGCGGTCTACCATTTCTTCTCTTTTGGCCTGGGAGGTACTGCCGTAGAGAAACATGGCGTCTGTGCCTAGCCGGTGTTCTAGGTGTGGGGTGAGAAGTTTTCCCCATTCGGCAAATTGGGTGAAGATAAGGGCGCGATCGCCCTCCGCAATCACTTCTTCTAACATCTCGTCTAAACGCTGCAGCTTACCCGAACGCCGATATTTGCCCAAAGTCTCCTGCTTTAAGAACTGGGCGGGATGGTTGCAAATCTGTTTTAGTTTTACTAGCAACCCTAAAATCATCCCGCGCCTTTGCAACCCGGTTGCATCGTCGATCTCGCCTAAAGTATCGTCCACCAGTTTTTGATACAGGCGGGCTTGTTCAGAAGTAAGTCCACAGAAGACGGTCATCTCCTGCTTTTCGGGCAGGTCTTGAATGATGGTGCGATCTGTTTTTAGACGGCGAAGCAGAAAAGGCTGTACGAGCGATCGCAATGTCTTGAGCGAATCGGTATCGCCATACTTTTCAATTGGCGTGGCAAATCGGCGCTTAAAGAAATTCAGCGGGCCTAAATAGCCAGGATTCAAAAAGTCCATAATGGCCCACAGCTCAGAAAGTTTGTTCTCGACTGGCGTACCCGTAAGGGCAATGCGAAATTCACTTTCAATATCGCGAACAGCAATTGACTGCTTAGCCGTCGGGTTCTTAATGTTCTGAGCTTCGTCGAGTACCATTCCTCGCCATTCCACCCGCTTAAGGTCCTTAAGATCTCGCTGTGCCAGCGTGTAGCTAGTAATGATCAGATCTAACTTTTTAACCGCTGTTAACAGCGCGGAGCCTTTAGGTCGTTTATCACCGTGATAGATCAAAGCGTTCAGCTCGGGGCCGAACTTCCTCACCTCTCGCTGCCAGTTACTCAAAACAGAAGTGGGGCATACCAACAACACCGGGCCACCTAGCGCTTTCTCTTGTTTTAGATAAAGCAAAAAGGCAATGAGCTGAACCGTTTTTCCTAGGCCCATATCATCTGCCAAACAAGCGCCCAATCCCCACTGCTCTAGAAAAGAGAGCCATGAGACACCTTTGGCCTGATACGGGCGTAGCTGCCCTTCAAAACCTTTGGGTTCTGAGATAGGCGTCAGGCTCTGGTTACCCGTAGTCATTGTAGTAATGAGGTCGTCAAGCTTGCCGGAAGCGTCGAATTTTACAACCGGAAGTTTGTCGATGAGCTGACTGTCGCCAGTGCTAATTCGCAGGGCTTCTTCTACAGACAGCTTCGTTTGGCCTCGGCGCTTCTCGAAGAAATCTTTAGCGGCGCGAACATCCTGTGGACGAAGCTCAATCCACTGGCCGTTGATTTCAACTAGCGGCGTTCCCTGCGTAATGAGATCGTCAAACTCTGCCTTGGTGAGAACCTGGCCACCAACTGATAAATCCCACTTAAAGTTCAGCAGGCTTTGCAAACCCAAACGCTGCTGCTGGGACGGAGCACTGGCGCTAATTTGCAATCCCAGACGGCTGGCACCCTTGCTAGGATCGACTAAATTCTCGGGCAGGATGACGCCAAAGCCACTGTCTTGCAAGCGCCAAACCGTTGCTTTGATGAACTGGTAGGCTTCGATAGGATCGAGCGTTTTTTGGGTGGGGCTTTGCTCAGCGAGAGTTGCTTTGACCGGCTCGTATAAACGCGTGGCTCTGCCTAACCCTGCTAGGAGCGTTTCTTGAGGCGAGTCTATCTCGCGGCCTTGATAAAGGAGCTGATCGGTTGGGTTTTGCCAGATAGTTTTGGCGTCTATGCGAAAATCACCGTCGTCTATGGCTTGCAGGCCATATTGCAATGTCCAGTCTGTTTGCCCAGTCGGCGGAGGCGTAAGGGTAAAGCAGGTACGATAGCCTTCCACTTCAGCTAAATTTTGCAGCGGAGATGTCCAGGTATTAATCGCATCGTTGAGCCGGACGACGCCAGTGGGTGTGGATTCGAAGTGAGCGTCCGGTTCGCCTAGGGCATCTAGCCATTCGCGCAGCGGTAGGTCTTTGCTTAGAGGTGTGTTAGCAGGCAGGGCATTGCTGTTTGCGGCGCTGCGAACTTGAGCATCTAACAGCGTTTCTAAGAAATTGCGGACGATGGGGTCGGCGGATGTCGGGAGGTCTATTTTGAGCGGAGAGGTTTTTTTGGGCGTGGGTGTGGGATAGCTGCGACAGATTGGGGGAATGCGATCGCAAAAATCTTTCAGCCGAGCTTGATCTACCGCGCTATCGAGCAGTAGCTGCCAGGCGGCAATCGTGCCTTTCTGGTCGGCGCTAACGACAGGAACAAACTTGCCCCGAGCCAATAGATCTAGGCACCATCGCGTGAGATGCGACCAGTAGCGCAGGTCATCGCCAACGAAGGCACTTGCTTCTGACTGGCCTAGCGGCAAGGCGCTAAGGAATTTGGGGGCGATCGCCGCGTCTAAAACCGCGCCCGACACTTGCCAGGGATAAAGCTCATCTGCATCCAAATCGGTAGAAAGTGAAGGCAGCAGACCCGCTGAGTCAAACTTAGTCGGCAAGATGACTATCCGAGACTGCCAAACGCCCAACGGCTTTGAACGGCGAGTCGAAGTTTTTTTCTCGGCCTTTTTGCCAGGCGCTTTTTTAGCCGTTTTAGAAGCCTTAGAAACCTTTGGAGCAACGATTGCCTGCATCCAAGAGAGATCTATCTCTTCGTTTTTTATAAAACTTTCGGCCAACTCTTGCTGACTAAGCTGATACGGCTGAGACGCAATTAGTTTAGATAAATCTGAGGGAGTCTCCGCCAAGAGCGCAGGAAGACTCGTCGCTTTTGCTTTGCGCCAAGTTTCTCCCCAGAGGAAAAACCGCTGAATATCCGGCAGCCAATTTCCGTGTAAAGTCGCCATGAGGCAGGTTGCTCGCAGTCAAAGGACAAGGGGTTAGCGCTTAGCAGTCACCTGATCACACTCAATAATCGCACTCAATATTAGATCTCTCTCGGCCCACGGTTACGCAAATTAGGCAAAGCGAATGAAACCTTATGATTCAAACGCTTCATAGGCGGCCACAATCCGCTGAACTAGAGCATGACGCACCACATCAGCCTTAGTGAGTTCGCAAAAGGCGATACCTTCTACTTTAGACAAGATCTTGGTCGCCATAGCGAGTCCTGAGTCTTGGTAGCGCGGCAAGTCCGTCTGGGTAACGTCCCCTGTGACAACCATGCGCGAGTGAAAACCTAAACGAGTCAGCACCATTTTCATCTGCGCTGGCGTCGTATTTTGCGCCTCATCTAAAATAACAAAGGCATTGCTCAGCGTACGTCCGCGCATGTAGGCCAGTGGGGCCACCTCAATCACGCCGCGCTCCATCAGGCTAGGAATTCGCTCAGGATCGATTAGCTCATGCAGCGCGTCGTACAAGGGCCGTAAGTATGGGTTAACCTTTTCTTGCAGGTCACCGGGCAAAAAGCCTAGCTTCTCACCGGCCTCCACAGCTGGCCGCGTCAGAATGAGCTTTTCGTACTCCTCATTCATCAACGCTTTAACAGCAACCATCGCGGCTAGAAAAGTTTTGCCCGTTCCGGCTGGGCCTGTGCAAAAAGTTAGGTCGCTTTTACGCAGCGCATTAATGTATTCCTGCTGCCTAAAGGTCTTAGCGCGAATCACCTGTCCGCGACGCGTACGCGCAACAACGTCCTTTTGCATCGACTTCAGCTCGTCGCCACGATGCGTATCTAACGCATGAATAGCGGTCATCACGTCCGTTACCGCAACTGACTGACCTTCGCCCCAGGTGGGTTCTAGCGTCTCGACAATCTTGCGCGTTCGCTCTATTTGGTTATCAGTCCCTGCAATGCTAAGTTCGCTACCGCGAAGGACAACGGTTGCGCCCGTCTGCTTCGCAATTCGCTTAATATTTTCTTCTTGTGGCCCGGCTAGCGCCATCGCATTTTCAGCGCTAGCTAGACCAAAGGTGTAAGTGTTTCCCATGCAGTATTTATAAAGGGGGCGCTATTCAGGCTTTGGCTTTTTCTTGGGAGGCGCTGGGTTGGTGCTGGGCCTAGCAGGTCTACTGCTGCGATCGTCCCCACGGCCCCTACCGCCGCTTCTTCCTCGAGAGCGATCGCCGCCGCCACCGCCACTCCGCTCAGAACGCTCAGGCTCAGGCTCGCCAAACACGTTCAGGTTTACCGTTATTTCCGACTGCTTAGCCGCTGCCATCATAACGTTGCGCATCGCTTTGATATTGCGACCACCCCGGCCAAACACCCGGCCCTTATCTTCTTCTTCATTGAACGCAGCGCGAAGCCAGAGCTTTTTGCCCCCTGCCAATTTCTCAACGTGGAACTTAAGCTCTTCTGGCTTGTCTAAAAACGGCCCCATCAAGAAGCGAGCGAGCGCTTCAAAATCGGTCGTAGATAGCTGGTTAGTCTGGGTGTTGTCAGGATCAGGACTGCTCACGGCATTACCTTGCTAGCTGCTGAGCTGTTCGTAAACGTTCGCCTTCTTGAGAATATGCTCAACGGTTTTTGTGGGCTGAGCGCCTTCTTTGAGCCATTTGACGATCGCAGGAACTTCCAAACGGGTTTCGTCTGTTCTAGGGTTATAGAATCCTAGCTCTTCCAAAGGACGACCGTCGCGGCGATCTTGAGAGCGCATTGCGACGATACGGTAGCTAACTTCGCGCTTTTTTCCGTAGCGCTTAAGGCGAATTTTGATCATTGGGCGATTTTAATGACGGCTGAGCCGAACAAAATATAGAGATGAGTTTTCGAGTTTAGCATCCACCGCGAACCTGCGGCAAAGCAAATGCTTTCCGAACGGCAGACCACAGGTTCTAAAAAGGTTCTAAAAGTAGAGATTAGTCTTCGTGGTCTTCGAATGGATCGCTCAGTTCCTTAGCTGGTGGCCCAAATGCCGTGTAAAACGCGTATCCGGTAAAGGCGAAAACAATGACCGCCACTGATACAATAAGAACTGTTGCAGAATCTAAGCTTTGCATGGGGTATCCAACGTGAATCACTCTATGATATTACAGAATATAAAGTAACGTTCATCCTTCTGGTCTTCTCTAATGGCACAGCGCACGAAACTAGGAAACATCCTTAAGCCTTTAAACTCCGAGTACGGAAAGGTCTCCCCTGGCTGGGGGACTACTCCCGTAATGGGCGTATTTATGGTGCTTTTCCTGGTGTTCTTGCTGATTATCCTTCAGCTATACAACTCTTCTCTCATCATTGATGCGGTGGATGTGGACTGGAGAAGCTTAGGTAATTAGAACCTGGGCAGCTAATGCGTCGCCATCAGCGAGCATTTTAATTATTGAGGAGGGCAGGTGCATTTTGCGTCTGCCCTTTATACTTTTAAGGGTTGATTGTAGGAAGAGAGCGGATGAACATCTTTGGAATTGGCCTGCCTGAGATGGGCCTGATCATGATTGTGGCGCTGCTGGTGTTTGGGCCGAAGAAGCTACCTGAGATTAGCCGTAGCCTAGGCGGAGCCATTCGAGACTTACAAAAGGCATCTAAGCAGTTTGAGGACGAGTTTAAGAAAGAGGCTGACGCGGTGGAAAAAGCCGTGGTGGAGCCGATGAAGGCAACTTTAGAAAAGCCCAGAGCCATTGCGCCAGATACTAAGGATGTGGAAGCTAGCGAACCGGCAGAGGCCGAGATCGCAGCAGAAACGACGGTTGAGGTTGAGCCAGAAGCTGCTGAAGCAATCGAAAGCGACGCCCAGACAGCTTAACTAGCACTACATTATTCAGAAGAATCAGAAGAAATCCATGGTGGGGATAACTCCAGACCAGCCGCCCGCTCTTGTTTTACCGCGCCTGATTGTAGGATTGGGTAATCCTGGCCCTAAATACGACCGAACGCGCCACAATATCGGATTTGAAATTGTTGACGCTTTAGCTAAAAGCTTTCCAGGGATTTCGCTAACTGAGAATAAAAGGTTTCAAGGTGAAGTAGGGGAGTTTCGCAGTGGGGGCGATCGCACCGTCCTTATCAAGCCCACTACGTTCATGAATAACTCGGGGCAGGCTGTACGCGCTGTGCTCGACTGGTACAAGCTCGACGCAGGCTCGGTGCTGGTGGTTTACGACGATATGGATTTGCCGACGGGGAAGCTGCGGATGCGCCTATCGGGTGGGGCAGGCGGACACAACGGCATGAAGTCGATTATTTCGCATTTGGGGACGAAAGAATTTCCTCGGCTACGGGTGGGGATTGGCAGTACGGAGAAAGGGGAAGCGCGAGATAGCGCAGTGGTTTCTCACGTATTAGGTCGCTTTGCGCCAGAGGATCGGAAAATTGTCGATGCCGTGATTCCGATGGCGGTGGATGCGATTGATTTGAGTCTGCGTAAAGGCGTAGAGCGGTCAATGAATTTGTATAACGGGCGAGAAGTGGAGCTTTAGGTGAAGGGTTTCAGCTAGAGGTTGCTAGCTCGGCTGTCTTCTTTTGATATAGAGGAATGCCTACTCGATCAATGTGCTCTATTAAAGCCGGGTTATCGATATGGGTGAAGATAGAGATATCAAATAAGTAAGGCAAAAGCAAATCGTCTATGTCGCATTCTATTTTGAGTAATATTCGGTGGCTGATGTCTATCCCTTTGAGCGTCAGGTCTATGTCCGATCCCTTTCGATAGTTTCCTTTTGCTCTAGAACCATATAAAACAGCAGAGTGAATTTCAGGGTATTTAGATAAAACATCTGCGATTTGGAAAATCACTTTCTCTTTCAAGCCAAATCGATGCGGTTTTTCTTCAGTCATTAGATTGAGCCTCATCAGCCTTGGTCTGAATATCTTGCATTTTAGTTCGTAGCGCAGTAAACAAAGTAAAAAACCGCTGTCTGATGTCTGCTATGACCGCTTCCGCAATTTCTTGATTGTAGGCATGGCTGGTTTGGTTGCGAGATTTGATAGTCTCCATCCACCCTTCACCGTCTTTGATGAGTCCTATGTTGAAAGCTGCCCGAAAAGCATCTCTAGAGCCATATATGTCCTCTATGTTTTGAGATAAAAGATAGTCCTTTAAAAGCTTCCAGGCCAGCTCGTGAGTGTACTCGAACGATTGAATCAAGCCTTGTTCTTCCAGCTCGTTAAGGTTTTCCTTCTCAATAAATTTCGTGAGCTGAGCGAGGGCTTTTTTATAGCTATCGAGCCGCTGACGCCAGCGAATGTCGAAATCAGCCATATAGTGATTTGCTTATGAGGTTTTCTTGAATGCCTAATATTGTCTTAGAGCGCGGGCGATAATCCTAGCTATAGTCTATTAAGCAGTGGGGCTGATGAGGCCGCGAGAAAGGTTTTGTAAGCTGAGCGCAGTGGGATATGGCGAAGTCTGGCAAAAAACGAGGCGTAGCGGGTAGCCAGGGATTTGGAAAAACCTCGTCCGTACCGACGCGAGACGCGACTAGGTTTATGAAGGCGGCAAGGCAGGCTATTGAAGAGGCAAAGGGGGATAAAAAAAAGGTTTACCGTTTCTTTAAGGCGAACCTTGACGAGTTAGATGAGTCTTTGCTGGAAGCGTTGCCTTCCGTCTTCGCAAAAGTCACATCTAACGAGCGTCGGGGAAAGCGAGAGAAGATTACTGGACTCATCTGTAATTTTGGCAATCTAATCTCACAGTTTCCTCTTGGCGATCGCGCCGTCAATCTGGAGCTAGCTATCAAGGCACACCAGCTAGCTTTGAGAGTATTTTTCAGAGAGGAATCGCCAGAAAATTGGGCAACGACTCAAAGCAACTTGGGTGCTGCATATAGCGATCGCATTCGAGGCGAGCGAGCTGAAAACTTAGAAAAGGCGATCGCTGCCTACGAACTAGCACTAGAGGTTAGAACCCGCGAGGCGTT
>Ga0209194_1000549_pt1 | contig 29304 bp, 14 predicted proteins | sample COGITO_mtgs_1004_FD_184787 | JGI IMG/M metagenome (GOLD analysis project Ga0209194, IMG submission 184787) | Pelagic marine microbial communities from North Sea - COGITO_mtgs_100413 (SPAdes) (version 2) | ecosystem: Environmental > Aquatic > Marine > Epipelagic ...
AGAATCTTCCGTACGGATAAAAGCTTCTTTTTGGGCTTTCTTTGATTTCTCTTTTCTCAGCGAGAATTTAGGGCCGTCCGCTGTCTCCGTCGAAGCAGCGACTTCAGCGGGTGTCGTTTCAATCGCTACTTCGGAAGTGGCCTCAGCGCCGAGTGGGGCTAGTAGCGGCAGCTGGTTTTGTGGGGCTACGGGTCGTTCTTCGACGATGGGCTGTTCGCGACTTTCAAGTGCAGGCTCGTGGAGTTGAGGCTCATGGCGTTGAGCTTCCTCAAGCAAATTATTCGTCTCGTCGGCGATCGCTTCATAGCGGTCATCCTGTTCACCCAAAGCAATCCTATCGTCTTCAAATACCAGTCTGTCGTCAAGTTCCGGCTTATCGCTGACTAAGGTGTTTGCTTCCTCGACTTGCAACTCTTCAACCTGCGCCTTCTCAGCCTGTACCTTCTCAGATCCCACTTCCTCAGAACTTGCCGCTTCAAATCCTACCTCTTCAAACCCTACCGACGCATCGGATAGTTCAACGTCTGCTGGCTCAGCCGTAAAATCTGACTCAAGCGAGAAGTCTACGGCGGCAATAGGCATAGACTGACTCAACAGAGAACGCTTCATAGTCGCGTTAGCACTGATGATAGGTAGCTTATGAAGACCGTTAAGCTGTCCTAAGTTTTCATCCTTGTAGGCTCGAAAGGCTTGGTCAATGGCGGCCATGCGGCGTTCTTGATCGCGCTGAATGCTGTACGGATTATTTCCTAGGCCCGGTGCGTCCCAATCTTGTCTTTCTGGGTCGAAGTACGCCTGAGTTCGCGCCCACACAATCGCGGCTTCGCCCGATTTACCTTGCTTATAGGCTTCTGCTAGCCGCTCTATGTAGCCGCCTCTATCTAGCGCTGCCAAAGGTGCCTGGTTCGCTAAATCTAGTCCGTTTAGCCGAACTTCTATCGACAGCGGTACGTTCCACTGCGCTGCTTTTTCCTTTAGCTGTAGCTCCTGATGCTGTAGCCGTCTTAGCTGCTTTTCGTCTGCCTCTTCTGGAGAAACCGCCCCGTGCTGATAGGAAAACGTCCCCAAATTCCACACGCCGTTACCCGGATCGGTATGGCCGTAGTAGGCCATCGTCTTTTGTCCGTCCGATCTTCTTGTGCCTTCCGCGCTGCCAACCGTGCGAGCCACCAAAGAGTCAGAACCTCCTTCATAAATCCAATCTTCGAGGATATCTGCTTCAAGAATATTGGCTGCATTCAGTGCAGATGTGTTTTTTGGACTGTGGGCTAGCCGCTGCTGAAGCGACTTCACCACCTTGTCAGACTCTAACCGGGTTGGATGAGTCTCGGGAGTGGCGGCTAGCAGACTTTCAGCGGCGCGATCGAGCGTAAAGGCTGCGGCTATCGTGTCCACCTTCTCACTCTGCTGGCGACCGCTGGCAAAGGGCATGGCCAAGTCATCTTGCGCAAACCGCAAGGCCATGTCTTCACTTTTTGAGGGCGCTACCTCTATCGCTTCTAGTTTTGCTGCTTCTAGTTTTGCTGCTTCTAGTTTTGCTGCTTCTAGTTTTGCAGCCTCTGATTCTTTGAGCGTTTTCGTGTCTATATCTGACGTATCTACATCTGAAGACGATATGGGTGGCAGGCTTTCCTGATAGCGAACGAGTGACTCATTGGCCTGCTGTTCAGTTGGATGCGCAATCGGAAGCTCGAAGGTAACCGCGAGCTTGTCTTCTGCGCTAACCGATGTAGAGGCTAGTAGCAAGCTGAAAATAGAGAGGAGGGGCCAGCAAAATCTGAGCGATGCAGACAGGTAAGACATTGCAATAGTAGAGAAATTACACTTGGTTAGATAAACAACAGTCTTTAGATAAATAGTTCTGCAGTACTATATTGTCAAAGTGGTTTGGAGTACCTGGTGCAGTTATAAGGTGCTTTATAGGCGATCGCATTACTTCGCGATAGCTTTTTCCAAAATACCTCTCGCCGGTTCAACAATAATCCAGGTGCCGTCTGGCTGTTTGCGCAGCGTAGCAAAGCTGATGTAGCTTCCTTTCCCTAGCGCTCGACCTTCTTTTACTTCTCCATAAGAAACCTGACGAAGACCGCACAGCCGAAACAAGTAGGCCGGAATCTCGGGCGTAGAGTAAAAGTCGCAGCCTTTTAGCTCGCTTGGCTCTATTAACCCATCAAAAGGCGCTTTGACTCGAACGCCTTTTTTTAATACCAGAGAAATGTCTCCCAAACTGCCCGAAACCAGGCTACCCGATATATCATCTCCAGGATTGAGCACCCACTGCTGCTTTAGCACAATCGATCTCGGCTGAGGGGCCAAGCGTCCTGCGCAGCTGCTCAGCATACTGCCTAGCGCGATCGCCCCTACACCCAAAAACAAGCGCTGCCATAAACCTGACAATCGCACCCCCCAGATAGGCCAAATCGCCATCGCCTTAATACTTAAACCGATATCCGGCATACTCGTCCTTTTCGTACAGAATCACTAGGGCCACACTAGGGTCAAAGGCGAGCGGATAGGCTTCTCTTTCGGCCTCTACGCCCGCTCGAATGCTAATGCTAGAGAGCTGACAATACGGCTCTTGAACAATTTGGCGGATGCGATTTATGCTGTCTCTTTCAGGCACTGCTAGCAGGGCTAAAAGCTGTTCTCTCGAAAGCTTAGCCGTTTCAACAATATCTGTCTCACAGCTCTCGCGAAGGTGACGAATTGCGCTATTTCTATCTGGGCTAGCAAACGCAAAAGAGTCGCTGATGAAGCTTTCAACCTGATGGGTGTCTAGCATTAGAGCAACTAGCGATACGACTAACCCAAAAGCAATCAGCGGCTTTATGTTTTGTATGCGGGCGGTGGATGTCATAGTCAATACTCTTCTATCAATATTCTGTCTATATATCGCGGGCCTATAGCTGTGGAGCTCCTTTATCAAAGAGACTTTAAAAAGAACCGCTGACAAACAGCCCAAGGGCAGCTAGCGCTAACCGATACATCAACGTACTGTTAGAAGACTTGGCAACAAACAGCAGGTAGACGGCAGCGCAAAAGAGCCCAAGCGGCGCTATCCAGAGGATGGGCTGAAAAATAGGGAAGACAGCAATAACGGTCTTAATCGCTATTCGCGCCACAATCGCCGCTGCACTAAAACAAATGGCGCCGTCTGCAAGCGAGAACTCTTGATTGGTGGGATAGCGCTCAACGTGCTGCTCTGTAGCTAGCGCTTCTGAGAAGGGTCTTCTAGGTGCGCTAGGCATAGAGCGTAAACTAGCCTTCCACAGTTTGTTGAGGCCACTGAAGGCGTTGCCTAGCTGTTCTCTCATAGGCATTAAGCTAGGCGTTAAGCCGCCGTTCTCGCTTCGCCGCTGAGCGCGAGCGGCACCGCTGGCTATTCGGGCGTTCTGTGTGGGCCTTCTGGTTTCACCAATGGGCTGAGAAAATGGGACGACAGCGGGCAGGGCTGCCGAGTGGCGATTGCCCCGCAGCACGGCGGCATTCTCGATGGCTTCTTCTTCAGCGCGGCGCAGATTGATGCTGTAATCGTTCAGCGTGAAATGACCGCTGTTGTCTCTTTCGATAATAGGAACGTGAGAAGCCGCATAGCGATCGAAGAAACGGTTGATGATCTCTAGTTGAGGATGGTCGTGAATGCCCTGACGCGCGAATGCGATCGCGGCCTGCTGAGCCGTTCTTTTCAAAGCTAAAATGTCTTTGATCTGCTGCTGCGAACGGTTGTTGATGTCCATAGCTCGCAGCTCTAGCCGATGGATTTCCTGAGTGATTAAGTCGTTTTCGTAGGCGGCTGGCTCTGTGACAAAAGGCTGGCGCGGCGCATTGTTAGAGATTTCCGAAGATATTTCAGCAGCAGGGCTTTCTTGATGCGATCGCTCTTGAAGCGTACCAATTGCCCTGGCAACTGAAAAAGCCGCCGCTTGCGATGGGTAAAGCTGAGCCGATTCGACATGGAACGCAAGCTGCTCGCTGGTCTGCGCGGCCCTAGGTGCGCCTCTCTCGTGCAGGCTCCTATTGTGAATAGCGCTACCTTGAGGCGATCTATTCTGCGGCTGCTTACTATAAGCGTTTTTAACTTCTTTCTGAGCAGGCAAGAAGGGATCGTAGCTGTCTCCTCTAGTCTGCTCAACGCTCAGCTTCTTCAGCTTTTCTTTGACTACAGCGTATTTTTCCATTGCAGTATGTTTTGCCTCCCAAAACACTATCTCCAAACCATCATCTAAAGAGCAATGGAAGATAAGCGCCTCTCACTGCTTGGTACAAGTGTACTATATCTGTACTAGATTGCAAGCTTTTATTTTTGAGAGTGTCTGGTGTTTGCTGAATTCCTTTGGTACTCGTGCTTTCAAAGAACTTCTGAAGGGATATTTGCGTTCTTTTAAGCACCTATTTTTCGCATTTGTACTAATACTTGCACTTACGGCATGAGACTAATGTACTAGTTATTGGCGGCGAACGTACTATTTCCCCAACGAGCATTCGACGAGCATTCAATGAGCATTCAATGAGCCATAGAATAGAGTCTTTGGGCATATCAATCTGTCTCAATGCTTTTTTGACCTAGCAGCTCACCTTGGGAAATCTAGGTGTAAAGGCTGGCGATCGCCCGTCCTAAATGAAGCCGCTTAAGCATAAATGGCAGGTGAAATCTATCTAATGGCCTATCTTCCGATGGTTTATCTACAGGGACCTGCCTGTATAGAACCTGTATAGAATATGGCGTAAGGTCACTAGCTTAGGTCTTATACTAATTCTCTGTCATGCCTGATGCCTGCAACATGCCAAGGGGCTGACCCAAATTTTTGCACCCATTCCTTAACAGTTATAAAAACGAGCCTGTTTCAATGGTTAAAGCTGATCGACGCTTATCCCAGCGTATCGCCAAACTATTAGACAACCCTGCGCCCCGTTCTCGCCCCGGTCGCAAGGTTAGCCGCGTTCATCACAACATTGAGGCCGACAACCCTTTCTATCACACGGCGATGGCGGTTCTGCTAGCAGGACAGGTAATGCACCGGCTGCTGCAAGGGCGTATTGGCCAGCGGCAGATTATGGATCATCTAATGTGCGCGGGGCCACGCTGTCTGGCCCCGGCGATTATGACTAATATCTGTGCGGGCATTATCTTTGCTACCCAGTCGGCTAGAGAGATGTCTCAGTTTGGCTCTATCAGCTCTTTGGGAAGCGTATTCGCGGCTGCCTACTGCCGAGAGCTAGCGCCGCTGCTGACGGCCGGTGTACTAGCTTGCCAGGTCGGTTCGGCGTTTGCCGCCGAAATTGCTGCTATGAAGCTCACTCAGCAGATAGATGCGCTTAAAATGCTGCGCACTGACCCTATTGATTATTTGGTGATGCCTAGGGTGATTGCCTGTGCCATTATGCTGCCAATCCTCACCATTTTAGGGCTGTGTTTTGGCGTGGCGGGTGGCGGCCTCATCACCACCACCGTCTACGATTTGTCGATGACTAGCTTTTTAGACGGTCTGCGGAGCAATTTGCAGGTGGCCGACGTGCTGAGGATTCTCGCTAAGGCCGTTGTCTTTGGTGGGGTGATTGCGATCGCAAGCTGTAGTCGAGGTCTAACAGCAGCAAGGCACGGTCGAGGCGTCGGTGAGTCGGCAACCGCTGCTGTGGTCACCGCCTGGGTCGGACTGTTTACGATCGATCTTTTTCTCTCTGGCCTGGTGCTGTTTAGAATGCTGCATTAGGAAATACTGCACGACAGATGCCGCACGACAGAAAATCTAACTATCACGGCTCTTTCACCTCACCGTCACACAAAAGTCACATCGACCTAGCACTATGTTAATCAGGAGTGATTAGTTCGCTTCCTCACACCACCCAAACCGATACTGCTCAACGACGAATGATCGTCTCCAGCGGTGTCGGTTTTTTTTACATTTAGACAATTACATTTAGACAATTAGGTTTGGGCAATTGGGTTTAGGCAATTCGGTGCTCGGCTATGCACTAGCCGTATTCACTCGGCTCTCAAACTGCTGATTGTAAAACTGAGCATATCTACCTTTTTGAGCTAGCAGCGCCTCGTGCGTTCCAGACTCTAAGATCTGACCTTTTTCTAAAAATAGAATGCGATCTGCCTGGCGCACGGTGCTCAACCGGTGAGCAATGATGAACACCGTGCGGTTTTGCATGGCCCGCTCTAGCGCCTCTTGTACGAGCGCTTCCGACTCGGGGTCTAAGGCGCTGGTAGCCTCATCTAAAATCAAAATTCGCGGGTTCAGCAAGATGGCACGAGCGATCGCAATTCTCTGCCTTTGCCCACCCGAAAAATTCGTCCCGCGCTCTCCCACCCAGGTGTGATACCCCTGCGAAAACTGGCTGATAAATTCATGCGCATTCGCTACCTTGGCGGCTGCCTCAATCGCCGCATAGTCCAGCTCCGTTTGGCCATAGGCAATATTCTGTGCCACCGTCCCCGAAAACAGCGTCGTCTCCTGCGGCACCGTCCCAATCTGATGGCGCAAGCTGCGAATCGTCACGCTCTTAATATCAATGCCATCCACTAGCACCTCGCCCACCTGCGGATCGTAAAAGCGAGTGAGCAAATTCACAATCGTGGTTTTGCCCGCACCCGAAGGCCCGACTAGCGCCACTACTTCACCAGGGCTTACCTGTAGATTCAAATTGCTTAGAACAATGCTTTCTTCCTTAGAGCGGCCATCTGAATCACCCGGTAGAGCGTTCTGGAAGTCCGAGCGGTAGCTAAAGCTAACGTTGCAATAATCTACTTTGCCAACGATAGGCGGTAGCGGTTTTGCCTCCGGACGTTCTATTAACGTTGGCTGCAGGTTCATTAGCTCAAATACGCGTTCAGCCGAAGCTTCTGTCTGTTTGTAGAGATTGTATTGCTGGGTGGCTAAATCAATTGGGTTGATGAGAATTGCAATAATCGTGAGAAAGGTCACAAATTCTTTGGCTTCTAAGTTGCCAATAGAAATTTGCCATGCACCCACTAAAAACAGCAGCATCACGCTCAGCGCTTCAAAAAATCCTAGCACCGGATACTGCACCGCCGTTATATGCTCGGTTCTGTACTTCGCATCTCGATTCTGCTTAGCCCGCTCAGAAAACCGCTTCACTTCGTAATCTTGGGCGGCAAATGCCTGCACAATTCGAATGCTGCCAAAGACTTCTGTGAGTAGAGAAGATAGCCCGGAAATCTCTGTCTGGTTACGCCGAGAGAGTACGAGCTGCCGCTGCCCGAAGAAGCTAATCAGCAGCGCCATCAGCGGTGCTACAATCAGGCCGGTAACCGATAGCTGCCAATTGAGGTAAAAGATATAGCCGGTTAGAACAACAATCTGTAGGAGACAAGAGATAAATTGTTGAGACAGTTTGGTAACGACTTCACCGAGCTTGTCAATATCTTCTGTGAGGCGATAAGTGAGGTCTCCGGTTTGCGATCGCGCAAAGTAATCAACGTTTAGCCGGTGCAAGTTCGCATACGTTTTTTCACGAATAGCCAGCGCCACATTCTGAGACGCGCTAATCGCACTTACCCGCGCCAGGTACATAAAAATGTTTTGAAAGGTAAAGTCTACAACCGCTAAGCCCAACCAATAGGCCGTTTGTCCAACATCTCCTTCCCCAATCGCGCCAGAGGCTTGTCCGGCCAAATACGGCAAAACCGGAACGGTGGCCACATATCCCAACACAAACAAAAACGTCCGTAAGAACAACGGCCACTCTGCTTTTAAAAAAGGTCGTAGATAGCGATAGCTAGACTGTTGTTTTACCGATTTTTTCACACCCACTACCCTACACTCGCAGCCGAAGATTCATTCTGCTTCACCGCCATCGCGCGATCCATATTCGACAAAATCATATTTGCAATTCGCGCTGCTGCCCCAAACGGCCCAAACCGCTGCTGCCCATTCTCCACGCAAGCCTGCAAATACTTCGTATCCTCAATCGTTCTCACCACACACTCCGCCGCCTCTTTTAATATCTCCGGCGTCGCCGCCTGCTCCCCAATCGTCTGTACCGACAGGCCCAGCAATCGATCCTGCGCTTCTGCAAACGCATAGGTAAACTGCGGCCCTTCCCCCGCAATCTGCACAATCGGCTTACCAATCGCCATCGCCTGATCCACCGCTAGCCCTGCCATGCCTACCACCAAGGTCGTTCGACAGGCAATATCGTTAAACGCGTCGCTATAGCAAAGAATCTCCACTGGCTGCGAATAATGCTCATCGCCACCGTAGCTCAAACGCACCCACGCCTCGCGGCCTTCAGCCTCATGCTGTTCGCAGCGCCAGCCGCAGTCTTCAGCTATCTTCGCTACCTCTGCCATCACGCTAGGCACCAGCGCCGCTCGAAACTTCACCGCCGGATTAAGCTGCGCCGCTTCCATCGCTAAATGCATTTCTAGCTTAAAGTTGCGCACCGCCTCCGCCGTTCGCGACCCTGGCAGCAGCGCCACCATCTTCTCGCCCTCTGCTAGCTGAATATCCTTGCCCGCAGGCTTCAACCGATCGAGCGATGGGATTCCGCCAAACTGAACTTTCGTCAATCCCTGCTTGCGCAAATCTTCAGCGGTATAAGCATCTCTGGTCGCTACTGCTAAGCAGCGCTCAGACTTCAAAATCTGCCACAGAATCAAATCCATGTTCAGTTTGCCTTCGTACATCGCCGACAGTGGTGAGATAAAAGACACGAACGGCTTACCGCTCAGCAGCGCAAACGACTGCCCAATCGTGTCTCCGGTTGCCGCTACAAAATCCACGTCCGCCTCAGAAACATACGCCTTCATTGCCTGGTACTGTTTCCAGGTCATCGTCAGCAGTCCGGCGCGAATATCGTCAATCAGCCGGAGCCGATTCATATAGGTAAACCCGCCCGACGGCAGCGTATAGGTTGGCCCAACGATTGGCACATTTATTTTGCGGTAGGCGTTGCCCTCACCCACAATCGGCAGCGCCGAAATCTCTAGCTCTGGCCGAATCGCTCGCAGTGTCCGGATAATGTGGGAGGAATGGTTGTCTTCACCATGGCCGTTGCTAATGTATAGAAGCCGCTGAGAAACCTTGGAAGACATATGCGGATTGGGGCACCGGGCCACAGATGATGAATGGACTTGCAGACGAATGGACTTGCAAGGAAGTGAATGTCGAATATATCGTACACCTCTCGCGGTGTGACCCGGCGCGCCCCGGCTTCGACAACTGATACATCGGGACTTGCCAATTTCAATATAAGTGCGTAATTTGAGGGACACGATTCAACGGATTTCAACTCTCATGGCCTTCTCCTCAATTCGTCGCTGCTCAGCAGGTGCGCTTAGTGTTTTGCTCACTGCGCTATCCTTGCCGTTTGGTCAATCGAGCGCGGTCGCCCAAACGGCATCGGTTACTCCAGATGAAACCGTCGAATGTGAGCTGCTGATTGTAGGGGGTGGGCTTTCTGGTACGGCAACAGCCTACGAAAGCTTATTGTCTGGCCGCACAGTTTGTATGACTGAGCTAACCGATTGGGTCGGCGGTCAGATTTCCTCTCAGGGCACCTCGGCGCTAGATGAAGCTAAACGTCAGCGCGAGCTGTTGTTTTATTCCAGGGGATATAAGGAGCTGCGCAGCCGAATTGAAAAGTTCTACGGCGAGCAAAATCCGGGCGGCTGCTGGGTGAGCGTTTCTTGCTTTCTTCCTCGCGATGCGAATACTATTTTGAGCCGCGAGCTAAAAGACGCCGCTCGTCGCGGCGGCGGTAAGCTCAAGTGGTTTCCCTCTACGGCGATTAAAGAGATTGAGCTGAGCGCTGATGGTCGACAGATTGAAAGTGCGATCGCAATTCAACATGCACCTAAACCCGGCGCACCCCCCCTCAACACCTTTCCGCTCTCCGAAACCTTTTACGACAGCTACAGCTACGAAGACTCAAACGTCACCACCAAAGAAGTTATCCAGTTTGTCCCCCCTGCTAAAAGCAACGGTGGCCCTGCCGACTGGTATGTCGTAGAAGCAACAGAAACCGGAGAAGTCATTGCGCTAGCGGGTGTCCCTTACCGGCTCGGACTAGATCCCAAATCGCCGCTCAATCCCTCTTCTCCCACCGAAACCGGTGATCCTTACTGCGTCCAAGGCTTCACCTACACCTTTGGCATGGAGCGCACTGCCGAACCTCAGCCCCAGCCAGAACCCGCCTTCTACCAGCAGTACGCCCCCTACTTTAGCTACGAACGCCCCCGCGACAATAAAGACTATTTCGATTACGTCTTTACCTACCGCCGCATCGCCGCCCCCGACCCCAGGCCCAACGATAAAAAAGAGTTTGGCGTCTCTGCCGTCGCGCCCGGCGATATCTCCATGCAAAACTGGACGTGGGGCAACGACTACCGACCCGGCACATCTGCCGATAACCTGGTGCTCAGCGCGCCTCAGCTTGCAGAAACCGGTCAACTTTCCCCCGGTGGCTGGTTCGGTGGCCTGCGCGTAGAAGCGCTCAGAAAAGGTGAAGAGAACGCCTATAGCTACTACCACTGGCTCACCGCTGGCAACACAGACTCCCAGCTTGGCCCCGGCACTAAAGAACCCAATCCTAATCACGTCTTTGTCTCTGGCCTAGATGCCCCTATGGGCACCGCCCACGGCCTTTCCAAATTTCCCTACATCCGCGAAGCTAGACGCATTGTCGGTCGGCCTGCCTATGGCTATCCCGAAGGCTTTATGGTTAATGAAATCGATATTTCTCGCGCCGACTACCGCGACGAATATTACCAAACTTCTCTTGGCTCGCAGCGCTACCTTCAGCTGTGGCGCAACCTTGCCGGATTAGAAACCATATCCGCTATCGAAAACAACGTGCCTGCTGCCGACATCACGCGCCGCACCCGCTCGACCATCTATCCAGATGCTGTCGGCATTGCCCAGTACGCTATCGACTTTCACCCTTGCCTCACGCAGTCGCCTCCCGAGACCCCTGGCAACACAGAATACACGAACATCCGCAAAGCCCACGGCCAAGCCTACCCCGGCCAGATTCCGCTGCGGGCCATGATTCCTCAAAACATCGACAACCTGCTGATTGCGGGTAAAACTATTGCCACTAGCAACATCGCCGCCGCCGCCTACCGCGTCCACTCTTTCGAATGGTCAGCCGGGGCAGCCGCAGGCACTACTATCGACTTTGTTCTAGACAACCAAATTCTCCCCTACGAACTCGTAGACAACCTTCCCTCTAGAGAGCCTCAGCTAGAACAACTTCAGCGCCGCCTCAACGACAGCGGTAATCCTACCGCTTTCCCCGACACCTCCATCTTCAACCTCGACTGGGAGGCTTGGAGAGTTTGGTAACACCAACCCTCCAGTTCCAGCATTCTGGAAGTCCCCTTCGAACATAATCAGCAGCGCTCTGTCTCCAGTGGAATAGCCGTTTTGACTCTCCCCTCTTATCTTCATATCTACCAGGGATTTCTAATATCTACCAGGGATTTCCAATCATCGTAAAGGCCGACCAAAAGAACGGGTGCGAGAAATCCCAGCGCCCGCTTTGGGCCAGGCTAGGCAGCGTCGCGATCGCTTTTCCTTTTGCACCATAAATCACCCCGTCTTCGATTCCTACCTCACCGCGAAGCATACTCATTTGCGCCTGACGCAGCGCCTCTGTCTTCACCGGGGCCTGCTTTAGCTGCCCATAAAACTGAGCCATAAAACCTAGCGTTCCTTCATCATTCACCGGCCAGAGGCTAGCCATCGCCGACTGCGAACCCGAGGTTACCGCAAACCCAGCAAATCCATATTCGGAAGCGCGATCGCCCAAAGCCGTATTGCAAGCGCTCAAAATAATCAAGCTCACGTTCGACTCGTCTAGCCCCAGCTGGCCAATCTCGTTTAGCGCCAGCTTCTCGTCCCATAGCTGAATATACGACTTGTCCAAGTCACCTGGCTCAAAGGAGGCATGAGTTGCCAGATGCACAACGCCGTAATCTTGACCCTTAATCTGCGTCTGCAGGTTCTCTAGTACGAAGTCTTCGTTTAAAAAAGCGTCCCCTTCCCAAAGCTCCTGCGTGATGATGCCGACTTCTGCATCCACGGCTGGCAAATCGGGCTGATCCTCAAATTGGGAGGCTCCCATCGCGAGCACCCTGGCCGATCTAACGTCAGTCTCCGCTTCGCTCCCCGCTTTAAACTCAGTTAGGCTGTAGGTTGGCAGCAGTCCCAAGCTGTAGTTTTCAACTAAATATTGATCGCCATCGTGTAGAGCCGCTAACGGTAGCGTTCGCAATCCGGCGTCCATCACAAACCCAATACTGTCTACTTGCTGATTGTTTAGCTCTTTAGCAATGGGTTGAACGATCCAGTTGTACAGCTGCTGTGCGGGTGCTAAATACTGTCTTGGCGTTGAAAATTGACTGGTAACTTGCAGCCGCAGCTCCCGGCTCGCTTCCTCAACCTGTCTTCTGGTAACGCCCCACTGCCGTTTGCGAATGGGTTCTCCCATTGGATTAATCAGCATCACCTCAAGCTGATCTTCAAGCTCAGACGCTCGATTGCTTTCCGAAGAGAACGCGGAGGCTGAGGCGGCATCGGGCACAAAGTATACGTACAATAGCGCGGGCGTTGTTCCAGTTGTTTGCTTCACCGCTTCGAGCGTTTCTTGCATTTCCGAAAGCGTTAGTGCCTGTCCGCTGCCACCCTCAGACAAGCTAAGATAGTCTTCAAAATTCTCTCCTATCCCGCTCTCAAGGTTGCGTAGAACATCTCGACTACTGCTGCTGCTGTTGCTAGCCGCAATCTCCGGCGCTGAGGACTGCTCTGGCAGTGGCTCTATAATCTTGAGGGGCGCTACCGGCGTTCTCGGCTCGGCTAACTGATAGCCTCTATCCACAATTGTGATATTGCCCTGACTCAGCCCGTTAGGGACGTCTCCCGATACAATCTCAATCGCTGCTCTAATGCTGCCAGCTGCGCCGTTTTGACTAGATTGCCCAACAATAAACGGTTTCTCCGGTCGGCTCTCATTTCCGTAAAAAATGTCAATTGTTCTATTCTCTATACCAGCCGCTGACAGGCTAGTCCGCGTCCCTGGTAGATAACCCGTTGCCGTAAAGTCTTGATCCGTTTCAATTCTAACGAAGCCAGCGTTAGTCGAGCGATCGCCCCCGCCGGTTGTATCAATAAACTCAACCTCAATATTTTCTGGTGACTTAAGCGTGACGCTGCCAGAAGACGCGTCGGCTATAGCCGCTTCTAAAGAGCTGCTAGTCGTAATCCCAGATGCAGTGATCCCACCCAAAGTGCTAGAGATATTAATGCTGCTGGCTCCACCATCTGTTCTAATATCTCCAACAGCAATATCTTTTTGAGCGCTAAGGCGAATTCCATTGCCAAGCTGCTGCCCTCTAGTGGCGATCGCCCCATCGACCAAAATCCTCCCAGTCTTACTGGCGATATCAACGCCTTGGCCTGCTGCTATAACAGACTCTGCGGCAATATCTTCTAACGCTATCAAAGAGACGCGATCGCGACTATCCACTGCGTTAGCCATAATGCGATCGCCCTCTACCAAAATCGGGCCATCCGCCGAGAGTCGATAACCCCCCGTATCTACGTCCCCTCTCGATTGCAGCGTAACACCTGTACCTAGTCTCACATCGCTCTTAAACAGCAAGCTGCTGGTCAGCGTCTTATCGCCAATAATCACCTGGCTAAAGCTGTCTTGAATAGCGGCAATCTCTCCGCTGGTAATATTTAGCGCCGCTCCTCTACTGTCTGTTCCCCCAAGTTCAATGCCAACGTTAGCAGTGCGAGAAACAATGGTAAGCGTTCCCAATCCAGCAATTGTTGCGCCCACTAAATCGTCATTTTCGTTATGGCCAATATTAATATCGTCGCCCAACAAAATCAGATCGCTATTGCCGCTATTGATAGAGCCTGTGATCTGAGAATTGGGCCGCGTAAATATAACGCTGTGTACACCGCCAGTCGTATCGTTCTCTAAGTTTTGAATCTGTCTAAATTCAGAAATTACGGTGCCATCTGGCCCTTCGAGTCTACCCGCATTCTCTCCTCCACCCAGTCGCCAGGTAGCATTCTTAATCTTCGATGTGATGCGGTTTTGAGCATTCCTATCGCTGCTGCCGCCTACTATCTCTCCTGTGATCAAACCGTTGTTTTCAAAGGTAAAGGTATCGTTACCGCCTTTGCCCAACAGTCGATTGAAGTTCATAAAGGATAAGCTGCCAGCAAGTCCGCTATCGACGCCCGAAATTGTCCAACGGCTGCCGTTATCTCGCCCGCTTAGCGTGTTGTTATAATCACTGCCGATAAGTCTTTCTATCTCTGAGAATCGATCTGTTATACCTGTTGCTGTGCCAGCTTCAAGATCTACAAATACGGGGCTGTCAATGCTGCTGTAGCTGATGGTATCAATTCCGCTGCTCCCTGAGATTGCTTTAACAGAACCGTTCTGAGATATTTCAAAGATATTATCGTCTGCATTTCCTGCTATTTGTTCAAAGTTTCTAAAGGTCACGCTAGGCGCAGCCGCAGAATTCTCAGATGCCGCCTCAAAGCTTAATAAGCCGCCATTAGCCTGATTGACTGTCCATCTATTCGTGTTACCTGTAGGAGGCGCACTTAGAACAAACCTATCGTCTCCCCCAAGACCGTCGAGTGTTCTAAAGTTAGAGAAAAAGAGATTGTTGATTCCTCCTGTGCGATCGCCCGTAATCTCAAAGACATCATCACCAGCCGTGCCGCTGATAACGCCATCGCCGCCATTCCCCACAAAATTTTCAATCTCATCAAACTTCGCTAATCCGGTAGCCTGAAAGGTTTCTAGCGTAACCTCTACTGCCGAGCCATATTGGCTGTAGTCCAGCGTATCAAACCCTAAATCACCCTTTATCTCCTCAATATCAGAGAAGTTAAGGCTTTGGTTAACGTTACCGGCTCCAAACTCTGTAATTTCAAAGGTATCGTCACCGCTAGTGCCTCGGATGCTGTCGTTACTAGCGCCGCTGCCTATAACACTTTCAATCTCAGAGAATGCAGATAGCCCACTCGCCTGCGCAGTCTCTAAATCAACTTCAACTGCGGTGCTGTAACGACTATAGTCGAGCGTGTCTAAGCCGCTACCGCCAGCTACTTTCTCAATGCTAGAAAAACGCAGAGTGTTGCTATTGTTATTGATGTTAACGCTTCCAGCTCCTAGGGCTTCTATCTTAAAGCGGTCACTGCCAGCGGAGCCTATAACCCGATCGTCTTCGCTTCCTCCCACAACAGTCTCTATGTCGCTAAATTCTGCTATCCCTGTAGCGCTGTTGTTCAAAAAGCTGATTTCGACAGGTGTGCGGTAGCTGCTATAGCTTAAAGTATCAGAACCTTTGTTGCCAGAAATTTTCTCAACGCTAAAAAAGTCAATATCGCCGTTAATATTGCCTTCACCTGCTCCCAAAATATTAAAAGTATCGTCGCCGTCAGCGCCTATAAGTTTGTCTATATCACTGCTGCCAATAATGCTTTCAATGTTGCTAAATGCCGATAGTCCGGTGGCCGTATTCATTCCTGCTAGATTAAATTCCACCGCGCTGCCATAGCTGCTGTAGTCGAGCGTGTCTTGCCCCTGTTCGCCCGCTATCGATTCAATCTCAAAGAATGTTATCCCGGCAACTTCGCCAGTGCGATCGCCCGTAATCTTAAAAACATCATCGCCGCTCGTACCTCTAATCGAGTCGGCTTTGCTACTTCCTATAAAGGTTGAGATATCTGCAAAACTCGGTAATCCCGTTGCGCTAGAGCTAGACAGCGCCACCTCAATAGCCGATCCATAGCCGCTGTAATCTAGCGTATTATCTCCACTGCCTCCCGACAAACTGCCGCTGATCGTGCCGCTATCAATAAAGGCAAAGCTGTCATCGTTATCGCTTCCTACTAGCGTACCGACGTTCTGAAACTGGACGTTATCAACGCTGCCGCGATCGCTTCCATCAATTGTCCAACGGCTACTCGTACCAGAAGACAGCTCGTTCAAGTTCAGCGTATTGTCTCCTCCTGCGCCCTCTACCGCGGCAAACTGAGAAAAGGTGAGACCGTTTATGCTGCCGCTGCGATCGCCCGTAATCTTAAACTCATCATTGCCACCAAAGCCGCGAATAGAGCTGTCCGCCTGGTTATTACCGATAAACGCTTCTATATCAGAGAAGATCTGAACTGCTGTCGATCGCGCGGTTCCTAAATCAACTTCAACAGGCCCGCTAGATTCTGTATAGCTCAGCGTGTCAATGTCTGCGCCCCCTACAATTTCTCCTGTCAGGCTACCGGTATCCTCAACGATAAATTCGTCTTTTCTATCTCCTCCTATCAGGCTGCTAAATCCTTCAAACTCGACTCGGCCAGTCTCGTTATCAACCGATCCAGAATTAGTCCCCAAGATTCTCCAACTGCTATCAGCATCAATGCCAGTTAGCCTATTAATCTGTCCTACATTGTTTGGTGCTAGCACCTTTAAGCCGGAAAGCCCTGATAGCGATAGATTCAAGCCAACCGTAAAATCTCTGTAATCAAGAACATTAGCGCCCTCGCCGCCGCTGATTTCTCCAAAGCGGCTGATATTAACGCCTGGGGTGATCTTAAAGATATCGTCGCCATTTCCTGCCCGAATATTCGCTGAATCAAGCAGCCTCGTACTCGCATCACCACTACCTATAATATTGACCAGATTTTGACCTTTAATTTCGTAGGTCGTGCTCTCATTCGCGCCAATTAACGTCTGGGCCCCTTCAATGTTAATAGGTACTCTGCTAGAGCTGCTGGCCGAGGTCACGCTAGAATTTAGCTGTACAGTTCCTGTACTTCCTTTTCCAATAAAAAGGCCCGTAGCATTACGATCAATCGCCGCTATCTCTGCATCGGTGATGCTAAGGGCTAAGCCGCTGTTGCTACTGCTGCCTATATCAATATTGCGAGACGTATCGAGAGCGGCAACATTAACTGAGGCCCCTCTTACCGAATCCGCCCCATCTCCAAACCGAACGATGTCTCCCGTTAACAAAACGCGATTACTGTTACCGTAAACCCTCTCTCCAGAGTCTACCGATAGACTGCTTAACCCACCTTCCACATCTACAGTTCTGGCTTTAAGCTCAATGAGTCCGGCTTCAGCAGAATTACTATCTGCCACGGAGTCTGTTGTAACTGCTCCTGTTGAAAGGTTTCTGCTAGCTACAAGGCTAACCGCTCCGCCATTGCCTGAAATATCTCCTAATGTGGTCGATGATGTGTCAATCAGTCCGGTCGAAATATCTACGCCTGCTGTTATCGTTACGCTGCCACTGTTGCCTGCGTTACCTTCTCCATCATTGCTACGTCCTGTTTTTGCCGATGTAGCGATGTCTTCGACAAAGATATTACCTAATCTGGCTGCTATCTCAACGACACCTCCGCTCTGCTCGTACCAGTCAGAACCAGTTCTCTGTTCTGTCCCGGCTACAGTTCGTGCATTGATGCTGCCAGCAATTACAATATCTCCAGAATCCGCTTTTAGCGAAACGCTTCCACCCTCTCCAGACGTATATTCAACGGCTGTAGAAGATGAGTCTAAAACATTTCCCATACCAAGCGATGACCCTACAAAAATGCCCTCACTAGCCTTTATATCGATAGAACCACCCGATCTAGACTCGTGATCTTCTGCGAATGAATAGGTTTTGATAGCGTTGTTAACAACAACATTACCGCCTAGTGCTTCTAGCGTGACATTTCCACCGTTTCCAGCATGGCTACCGTCTGTCTCGCCGTAGGTCAAAATCTCTGTTGCATTGATTTCTAACGTACTTCTTAGTTCTACGCTTCCTCCCGAAACCTCACTTGCTCTGCCGTGTAGATCTTCCTTCGTCGTGCTGGTGTCGATAGTTCCTACGGTAATGCCCGCTCCAGAGATAACCACGTTGCCTCTTTCTGCTCGAATCGAATTGTTCAATTCCATCTGGAATGCACCTGCGCCGACTCCATCAGAATTTGCCTTAAAAGTAACCGATCGATCTGGGTCTAAGCGTAGCTCTCCATCTGATAAAGACCGTATTGTAAAGTCGTTAGTCGCTTCTAATGCGACGTTCGCTTGGCGCGAGAGGCTTTCCACATAGCTGCTAGAAAAATAGCTTGTTGTCCCGTCGTCTGGCGGTATTGGAAGCTCATCTGTAACGACCAAATTTTCAGGATCTAGTAAGACAGTTCCAAGGCTGCCTTGAGATGCCGTTAAGTCTACTTCTCCTGCTGCTACCAAAAGGGCTTTGCCAGATACTTCTGCAAACCCTCCATTCCCCTCTATCGCACCGCCTCTCGCATTAATAGCGCCGTAAAATTGCGTGGTGTTGTCTGCCCAAATAATAGTCCTGCCCCCATTGCCCGTTTCAAGCGCGTTGGCTGATATCACGGAGTTTTTGTCAATCAGGGTGTGCGTAGCATTCGCAACCGTGCCATTTCCCTGGTAGTCGCCGCCTATTCTGACTAACCCACCGCTGTTTGTTCCAGAAGCATCGAGGGTTGCGCTGATTGAACTGACGCGATCGCCCAATACATTAATATCTCCGCCAGTTTCTCCAACTGTAGATAGGCTCCCGGAGGCGATCGCACTTCCGCCACTCTCATCTATCGCCCCACTGCCTAATCGAACCGTTCCATCCGGTGCGACAACTAGCGCTGTCGCATCATCCAATCCGCTTCCTGTCAGCATTGATCCAATGCTCTGAGCCGTAATCGCGCTAGAAGGATTGTTCGATTCTGCGGCTTCTACTTCTAAAGAAAGAAGCTGGTTATCTTGACGAATGCGAACTAGGCTTTTGCCCGCGACTGCCGCGACTGTCACAGTGCCTTCAGGTGCACTCAAGCTGCCAGTATTAACAACGGTTCCGCCAATTAGCTCAATGGCTTCTCCTGTGTTAACGCTCAAGTCGCCCAAATTAACGACCGCGCCTGCTCGCTCATGGTCAAACCGAAAACCGGTAGGCGTACCCGTTAGCTGCTTGTAGTCAGCGGTTTCTGCATTAAACTGCCCAGTCTCAAAGCCCACCCCAGTTGCTGTTGTTGCCGCAAATCCGCCCGAAAGATTGAGATGGGCATTTGGCCCCATCAACACGCCAGCTGGATTCATTAGATATAAGTTTGCACTGCTGCCACTTATTTGAAGCGCACCATCAATTGTGGAAGCTTTGCCTCCTCTTACGCTCCCAATGACGTTCTGTACGCTGGGGATAGTTTCAAAGTTAGCGGTCTGTTCTGCTGATAGGTCGAACTGCTCAAAGCTGTGAAAGAGGTTAGCCTCATCGTTAGAAAGCTGGCCCCCTGTAATATCGAATCGATTGTCTTCTGCTTCAACGGCTGTAGCGGTCTCGTCGCCTGCCGAAACGATTTGGGCAGATGCTTTCGTTGCGGTTATAGCAAGACCTAAAAGGGGCAATAGGGTTAAATATGCTTTGGGATATGTCGAAAGAAATCCCTTGTCTGCACGGATGCCGCTCACGCTTCTAACCTGTTAAATAGCAACACTTAGGCTTAGGTAAAAACGCTAAGAATGTGTAAGGTTAGGATTCCCAGAGGGCTGTTCTGAGCTTGTTTGAGCTACCAGGGATTTCCGATCATGGTGAAGGCAGACCAGTAAAAGGGATGCGAGAAGTCCCATCGTCCGCTCTCAGCGAGATCGGGCAATTGGGCGATCTCGTTATCATTTGGCCCATATATCAGCCCGTCGCTGATGCCTACGTTGCCGCGAATTAGGCTCACTTGGGCTTGCTGTAGCGCCTCGGCCCTAACCGAAGATTGCTTGAGTTCTTTATAAAACTGAGACATAAATCCTAGCGTTCCCTCGTCGCTGACAGGCCATAAGCTAGCAAGCGCTGAGGGAGATCCAGCGGTAACCGCAAAACCAGCAAAACCGTATTCTGATGTGCGATCGCCTAGCGCGGTATTGCAGGCGCTCAAAATAATCAAACTAATATCGGAATTATTTAGTCCTAGTTCTTTCACATTGTTTAAAGAGAGCTTATCGTCCCACATTTGAATGTAAGAGTTCTCTAGGTTGCCGGCTTCAAAAGAGGCGTGAGTCGCTAGATGAATAATCCCATATTCTTTTTGTTTGATTTGATTCTTTAAGTTCTCCAATACGAAGTCTTCGTTTAAAAAAGCGTCTCCTTGCCACAGCTGCTGGGTAATCAAAGCAATTTCAGCATCTACCGCAGGTAGCGCTGGCTGATTTTGAAACTCAGAAGCCCCCATTGCAAGAACTTGCGTACGGGAAAAATCTGTTCTATTTGCACCTGTTCTTTCAAATTCAGTCAGGCTAAAGCTGGGTAACAGCCCTACACTGTAGTCTTCTACTAGGTAACGGTCGCCGTTATGCAGCGCAGCAATAGGCAGCGTACGGAGTCCGTCATCCATCACGAATCCTAAGCTTTCGACGCTTTGCGCTATAAGATCGCGCTCAATGGGTTTAATTAGCCAATTGTAGAGCTGCTGTGCGGGTTCTAGATACTGACGCGCCGTAGAAAACTGACTGGTTGCCTGCTGCCGCAGGTTTTGGCCTGTAGCCGCAACTTGTTCTCTGGTAATTCCCCATTGTCTTTGGCGAATAGGGTCACTTCCTGGCGTAATCAGCATTATCTCTAGCTGATCGTCGAGTTGAGCTAAGCGATCGCTCCCCGTAATGATCGCACTCTGCGACTTCGCATCTGGGACAAAGTACGCGTATATCAGCGCTGGCGTTATGCCGGTTTCTCTCTCAACGTCTCGCAGCCTTTTTTGTACGCTATCAACGGTTTCAGGCTGACTATCCGAGTCAGACAAACCTAAATAACCTCTAAAGCTTTGGCCAATTCCGGCTTCTACCTGGCTAAAGACGCTGGCCGTAGCTTCTGCCTCGTTTGCTCTATCTTGGGTTATGTACGATAGGCTCGCTCTACTAGACGTTGATTCTGACGCTTGATCGGCGCTTGCTATTGCAGAGCGCCAAGTCTGGCTGTTGCTTTCTGCTGTTTGTGCAAGCGAAACCGGCGTTATTGTCTCTGTCGTGTTTTTCTCTTCAGCACTTTCTGAAAACTCAGGTTCTACAGGTGGCTTAGGATCTGTTGGTTCTATAGATGGTTCGGGTTCTACAGGTGATCGAGATCCAGTGGTTTCTTCCGTTGTCTCTTCTGTTTCTTCCGTTGTCTCTTCTGTTTCTTCCGTTGTCTCTTCTGTTTCTTCCGTTGTCTCTTCTGTTTCTTCCGTTGTCTCTTCTGTTTCTTCCGTTGGCGATCTACTAATAAAATCTTCTATTTCAGAAAAGGTTGCGTCGATAGTCGCGATCGCACTATTGGTAAAGTCTACGGTGTCTATTCCAGCACCTGTCCCGCCGGCTACACTACCGCTAAGGTTTCCATCAGCTTCAAACTTAAAGGTATCGTTGCGATCGCCGCCTTGCAAATTACTAATATTCTCGAACAAAAAGCCGTTAACCGATCCTCTATTTAGCCCATCAATAGCCCAGTCGCTGTCTATATCAGGCCCGATTAAAGTCGTCCCACCTAAGATTCGAATAGGAAATTTCTCGTTTACAAACTCAATGTTCTCTGAGAAAAGACTGACTGCACCGGTGCTATCTGCTCGGCCAATGTCGATGTTTTCTGCGGCGGCGATCGCTGCCAAATCAATCTGAGAAACATCTAGCGTGGAGCCTGTTGCTACCGAGATGCCGATGTTAATGTCTTGATTTTTGCTAGCAGGTGAAAACTGGATAGACTGACCTGAAACCGATTCGCTACCGCCAAGCAGATCAATGCGATCGCCCGTTAGAAAGATATTGCCGTTGCTGCCTCTGCCGGTGCTAACAGCGGCGATATCCCTCACCGCAATACCGCTTCCGGCCTTTAGCGCAACAGTACCCGCGCTATCAGTATTCAGATTATCTGCTGTCGACGAAGTATTAATGATGCCTGCAACATCAACATTGTTAGCCGCCTCAACGGTGATACCGCCGCCTGCTTGAGCGTTGTTCTTGCCAGCTCTCGATTCTGAGATGATATCTCCAGTCACAGCAACGTCTCCTGCTCCCGCTCTCAGCAGAATTTGACCCCCGCTACCCGCCGAATTTTTGCCTGCTACAGATGCTGAATTAAGCGTTCCTACCCTAATACTGTCGCTAGCGAGTAATTCAATTCCGCCGCCGTTTCCAGCGTTGTTGCCCTCATCACTATGAGACCAAGTTTTGATCGGATTACGAACAGTAATATCTCCATTAGCTGCTTCTATCCTCACCTGTCCGCCATTTCCAGCGTTGTTGCCATTGGCGTAAGCGTTCGTGCTGACATCCTCTACGCTGACCCCCTGACTGCTGCTAATGGTTACGTTACCGCCGTCTCTTTTCCCAGCCCCGCTAGAAGTATCGGTGGTAATAGTCCCAGCGGTAACGCCTGCTCCAAAGATGCTGATATTTCCTCCGTCTGCGTCAATCCAATCGTCTAGGCCCAGCATGATAAACTCGCCTTGTAAATCTCCGTCGGAGTCGGCGGTAAACGTCACAGACCGATCAGGCTGGAAAAGCAACCTATTGTCAGAGAGATCCTCAATGATGAAGTCGTTAGTTGCCGTCAAATTGACGTTAGCCGTGTTAGAAAGTGCTTCTACGTAGCTACTCGATAGATAGGTGGTTGTAGCAGTACTCGTTGGCGCACTTCCATCCGTAATGACAATATTTTCAGGATCTAATAAAACAGTGCCAATATCGCCTTGAGGCGCACTCAGGTCTACGCTCCCGCTAGCAGCGAGGCGCTTTTTCCCCGAAAGCTCTGCAAACCCGCCATTTCCACCGCTATTACCGCCTCGAGCAGTGATGCTCCCGTAGAAGTCTAGCGCGTCATCTGACCAGAGAATAACCCTGCCGCCGTCGCCTGCCGCTAAAGCATCGGCCATGATTCTAGAAGAACTATCTACCGACGTATAATTGGCGTTAACAACAGAACCGTTGCCCTGATAGTCGCCCCCAATTCGAACAAGCCCACCCTCACGGGTTCCGGAGGCATCGATCGTTGCTGCTTGTAAAGAGACTTGGTCGCCGAGTACGTTGATGTTGCCGCCTGTCTCCCCTGCGGTTGAGACTGTGCCTGATGCGATCGCACTTCCGCCAGCTTCAGATATAGCTGTGTCAGTGCTGGCTAACCGAACGGTTCCATCCACATCAATCAGCAGCGCGGTAGCCCCAGATAGTTCACCACCTGTTAATAGCTCACTAATACTTGCAGAAAACGCTCCAACGCTAGAACTTGCGCTAGAAGCAACTGCTGCTACTTCCAAAGATAGCAGCTGCTTTTCCTGACTGAGCCGAACCAAATTCTCTCCTTCTACGGCTGCTATGGTCACCGTCCCATCAGGCGCTTCTAAGCTGCCTGTATTCACCACCGTTCCCCCAATCAGCGAGATTGACTGGCCCGCCTCTACTTTTAGATCGCCCAGATTGACAACTGCGCCCGCCCGTTCTTGCGTAAATTGGAAAGCTGTTGGCATCCCTACCAGCTCGCTGTAGTTTGCGCTCTCGTTAGCCGTAAGCTGCTCGCCTGCAAAGTCAATCCTATTAGCGGTTGTTGCCGTAATGCCGCCCGACAAATTGAGTTTGGCATTTGGGCCAAATAAGATGCCTGCGGGATTCATCAGGTACAAATTGGCATTGCTGCCGCTTACTTGTATCGACCCATCAATAGTAGAAGCCGCGCCACCTCTAATACTCCCAACAATGTTTTGAATCCTAGCGTTAGTGACGAAGTTAGCGGTTTGCTCCGCGTTTAAGTCAAACTGCTCAAAGCTATGAAAGAGATTCGAGCTATCTCTAGAAAGCTGACCGCCGCTGATATCAAGTGTGTCTCCAGCAGCGTCTACGACAGTAGATGTTCCCTCGCTGCTAGGAACGACCTGCGCTAATGCATCATCCACTTGTGCTATGGCACCCATTATTGGGATTAGGATTAAAGCAAATTTTTGATAGGACATCATAAAAATGGTTTCGTTTTCGCGAATGATATTCGCGCGAATAATCTTCTAGTTGAAAACACTGAGAAGCCGTCTGCGAAAATATACAGTCAGAGTTCCCGCTCCTAACTTCTAAATGCAGTCAGTTAAAGCCGTCCTCTTTCAATTTTTATCAAAATCGGGGACGATAGCAGGCATATCTTTATTTGCAGCGCTCCGACGAGCTTATGGAACTTTCAGACAGTTGGCAAAATTGGCTATTCACAATCGGCTATCTTGCCTTCACTGTCTTTGTTATTTGGCAAGTTATCAAACCTACGCAAAAGTAGCTGCCCTGGATTTTACAGTCGCGGCATCGCGTTGATGCAGCCGCTATCGAGGCGATGCTCCTAACCTGTGACTTCTTCCGATATCCCTATGGCCGGAGTCCCTTTTACACTGGTGGCTGGTAGTATGAGGAAGCCATAGGGTAGTAAAAAGAACGACGCGAACAGCAGGATCTAGCCGCAATGCTCAGACGGTTTATGAATTGGTTACTCCACCAATTGCAGAAGATATTAGGTGCTATTAGCGGACAGCGCAGCAATTCTCGTCCGTTTACCTCTACTCAAGATGATTTTGATACAACTGATGCCCAAGAGTCTAGCTCAGCGATCTCAAATCCGCCCAACTCTGCTCAACCAGGCATCTCGTTTTCTATTCAACCCACCGAGTCTTCAGCCCAGCAGCCTTCAGCCCAGCAGTCCATAGCCCAGCAGTCTACAACTTCACCAAGAGACGCTATTCAAAGGGCGGTTGAGAACACGGGCGATCGCGTAGACACACACACGAAAATAGATGCGGCTTCCTTTGCGGTATCAAATAGCCCGTCGGAGCCCTCCACCTCGGAAACCGCACTTAGCGACTTTAGCGAACCTAGCGATTGGTCTCCATCGGATGAATCGGCTGCGGACATTCAGCTAGCTGAGCAGCTTCCTAGCATTCACGATTTGCTGCCAGCCGTAGAGCAAGAGATAAAAGCGAACTCAACTCATTTTGATGAAGAAGCTTTTGCTACCTCAGATATGGAGATAGAGGTGCCCGACAGCGTTCCTTTATCGCCAGAACCCTACGATGTAGATGAGCCAGAGCAGCCGGTACAGGCTTTGCTGTTTAGTTTCGATATCACTGAAAGCGAGCCTAGTGCAGATACATTCAGCGCAGATAGTGCTGAAGAATGGGATAGCGTTGAAGCAGTAGACAGCGTTGAGGCAGCAGATAGCGTTGAAGAGGAAGATGTTACTGAGCCTATGCAGCTCGTCTTCTCACCGTTGGAGTCTATCGACGACGCCCTACCAGAAGCGGCGGCTACTCCTTCGCCAGAAGAAGCACATGATGATACAGCCGATCAAGCGCTCGTAGAAGCTGTGGCCGCCGAAGCCGAATTTGCTGCTGGTGCGGCGGCTGAGCCGTCTGAAAACGATACGAACGCAGCGCCCAATGAAGCACAGCCGCTCGCGCTCGATAGCATAGAAGAAGATTTGCCTGCGCCTGTTTCTGATGTTCGAGCAGATGCTGCGTTTGACAAAGCTAGTTTGCCTTATCCATGGTCAATCGCTACTCCAAAGAATGCGGCTAGCGCTGAGGATAAGTCAGCGCTTCAGCAAGAAGATGTAAAGCAAGCGCCTATCCGAACTGAGCGCACGCCCACCGCCGAACGCGAAATCGTCGGTTCATCTTCGTCTCATCCCGCACCTGCTCAACCAGTTCAAGAGCCGGATTTCGTTACCAAGAATGGCGTTGTTAAACTCTTGTTTACTATGAAAGAAGGTAATTTTCACGGATACATAGAACCTCAAGACGGCACCTCAGATATCCTGTTTCACCAGAAATACATTAACGAAGATATCTTCGCTAGCCTAGAACGCGGCGTTGAAGTTGTTGTATCCGTGCAATACAAAGGAGGCAAAGCCTACGCGAAACAAGTTGAACTAGCGTAGTACCTTGCAACTTATGCTAGAAGTCGCTCAAAGTCATAGGAAGAGTTTGTAGGCTGGGTTGCTGCTTTCGTTCCAGTAGCGATATCCCAACGTTTCAAGAAAAGCTTCCCATTGTTCCATCTCTAATTGCGGAACCTGCATTCCTACGACAATCCTGCCGTAGTCTGCACCATGATTTCTATAGTGAAATAAACTGATGTTCCAATTAGGACTCATCGCAGAAACAAAGTTTGTAAGCGCTCTAGGTCGCTCTGGAAATTCGAACCGGTAAAGCAGCTCGTCATGTGCCAGCGTCGATTTACCGCCTACCATATGCCGCAGATGCATTTTCGACAGCTCATCATCCGTTAGATCGAGCGTTTTAAAACCATCTCGCTCAAAGTTTTGGGCAATATCCTGCGCGTCGGCTCTATTTTTGACCTTTACGCCAACAAAAATATGAGCCTGGTGCTGATCGGCAATGCGATAGTTGAATTCGCTGATGCTGCGATCGCCCAGCGAATCACAAAACTTGCACAGGCTCCCAGGATTTTCTGGAATAGTCACGGCAAATACGGCTTCTCTTCTCTCTCCTAGCTCAGCGCGTTCGGCCACAAACCGCAGGCGATCGAAGTTCATGTTGGCTCCGCAGGCGATCGCAATCAAAGTTTTGTCTCGAATGCCCTCTCGCTCTACATATGCTTTTGCTCCTGCGATCGCCAAAGCGCCGGCAGGTTCCAGAATCGATCTCGTATCTTCAAACACATCCTTAATGGCCGCGCAGGTATCGTCAGTATTGACTAAAACCACTTCATCCACGTACTGCTGACACAGCCGGAAAGTTTCCTCCCCCACCTGTCGAACCGCGACGCCATCGGCAAATAGACCCACTTGCTCCAAGCGAACGCGACTTCCCTTTGCCAAGGACTGACTCATCGCATCCGAATCAATCGGCTCCACCCCAATAATCTTGATCTCGGGTCGCAGCCGTTTGATGTATGCCGCTACGCCCGAAATTAATCCGCCGCCACCAATGGCAATAAAAATGGCATGAACCGGCTGCTGATACTGCCTCAGTATTTCCATCCCAATCGTCCCCTGACCGGCAATCACGTCCGGATCGTCAAACGGATGAATGAAGGTCAAGCCTTTATCGGCTTCTATAGCACGAGCATGAGCGTAAGCGTCATCGTATCCATCTCCGTGCAAAACAACATCGCCACCCCCTGCTTTTACCGCATCTATCTTGACTTGTGGCGTGGTTACCGGCATGACAATGACTGCCGTTGTTCCTAACTTTTGCGCCGCTAGAGCCACTCCCTGCGCATGATTACCTGCAGAAGCCGCAATCACACCGCAGCTCAACAACTCAGGAGAAAGCTGAGCCATTTTGTTGTAGGCACCTCGCAGCTTAAACGAAAAAACAGACTGTACGTCTTCCCGTTTTAGTAGGACCGTATTGCCCAACCGTTCTGACAATCGAGGTGCTTTATCTAGCGGGGTTTCTTGCGCTACGTCATAGACGCGAGCCGTCAAAATTTTTTCTAGGTAGTCGGGGTAAGCCACAGTTTATAAACGCATTATTGAGTAACAAGTGTACCTACTTTATGCACTCATTACGCACCTTTTGAAAGGCCCAGACGCTGGCCTCTGCTCTTAGTTAGCATAAACGACAGGCTTGCGCTGACTGCTTGTTCTAACATAGAAGCCTAAACTTCTGAGGCAGGTACTTTTGTGGAGATAGTTATTCGAGAGTTCTTACCGGAAGATATCTCAGCGCTAACCGAGCTGTACAATCACTACATTTTAGAGACGGCCATTACCTTCGATTTGTTACCTTACACGCTTGAGCAAAGACAACACAGTTGGATGAGTCATTATTCTTATTCAGGGCGTCATCGCTTGTTTGTCGCTCAGCGCGTTGGCGAAGCGCTTTCAGAAGAAAACAGACTGGTGGGATATGCGTCTAGCAGCCAGTTTCATAATAAGGCGGCTTACGAGACCTCTGTAGAAACTAGTATCTACTTAGACCACAACTTTGCAGGGAAAGGGGTCGGTAGCCGCCTGTACGAGTCACTGTTTGCAACGCTGTCTAAAGAGGATGTACATCGAGCTTACGCTGGAATTACTTTACCTAACGAAGCTTCAGTAGCCCTTCACCGAAAATTTGGGTTTGAGCAGGCGGCCCTGTATAGAGAAGTGGGAAGAAAGTTCGACCGCTATTGGGATGTGGCGTGGCTGGAGAAAGCGATGGACAGGTAAGCAGTACGCTGGGTTCGCGTTTAAAAAAATACCCTCAAAGAGATGAATCTTTGAGGGCACTGTTAGAGCTTGAACGCAATCCCTTGGAAACTGTTTTGGAACAGTACTCAGGAGAAACTTTCGCGATGCATAGGTTATGGCAGACCTACGCATCGCTTACTGTGTTGCTGGCTTAGAAGAGGTAGCCGACGCCGAGGTTGAAGCCGACTTCGTTGTCATCAGCGAAAGGCGAGTACTTGACGGTGCCATTAGCTACGTAGTTGCGAGCGAAGCGGTAGTCTGTACCGGCAACGGTGGTGAACTCAACGTTGCTGTCGTCGCCGATGTCGCCAGAGACGCCAGCACCTACGAAGGGGTTGAAGGCGGTGCGGCCTTGCCCAATGGTGTTGAAGTCGTAGGTGACAGGAACGAGGTAAGAGACATCTTCGCTATCGTCGAAGTTGAAGTCGGTAGCGACTTCGGGGCGGATGGAAACGTTGTCGGAGACGGAGAACTTACCGTTGACAGAGAAGCCGTTGTCGCCGCCGCCGATGCCGACGTAGTTGTAGTTAGGTGCTTCGGCAGTGCGGATAGATTGAGCTTGAGCACCGAAAGGGGCTGCAAACAAAGCAGCAGCAGCTAAAGAAAGTGCAATAGAGATACGAGAGAATTTCATGGTGGTTCCTTGTAAGTAGGTAGATTGAAAAAAGTAAGTAGATGCTCAGGAAAGTAATGATTGGGCGGCTAGATTAGCGCTTGGCAGAGCTAACTAATGTCGCCGCACTCAGAAAACTCCAGCCGGAGAACTAGACGTAAGGTCTAGAAGTAACGGGTCTAGAAGAGGTAGCCGACGCCAAGGTTGAAGCCGACTTCGTTGTCATCAGCGAAAGGCGAGTACTTGACGGTGCCGTTGGCTACGTAGTTGCGAGCGAAGCGGTAGTCTGTACCGGCAACTGCGGTGAAGTCAACGTTGCTGTCGTCGCCGATATCGCCAGAGACGCCAGCGCCTACGAAGGGGTTGAAGGCAGTACGGCCTTGCCCGATGGTGTTGAAGTCGTAGGTGACAGGAACGAGGTAAGAGACATCTTCGCTATCGTCGAAGTTGAAGTCGGTAGCGACTTCGGGGCGGATGGAAACGTTGTCGGACACGG
>Ga0209194_1000551_pt1 | contig 29266 bp, 29 predicted proteins | sample COGITO_mtgs_1004_FD_184787 | JGI IMG/M metagenome (GOLD analysis project Ga0209194, IMG submission 184787) | Pelagic marine microbial communities from North Sea - COGITO_mtgs_100413 (SPAdes) (version 2) | ecosystem: Environmental > Aquatic > Marine > Epipelagic ...
AGTGCGCCCTCAATGCCTGCTGCAATGCCTGCTGCCACAGTCAGTTCAGCCGCATCTGCCGCGCCTAGTTCCGTAACGCCACAGCCCACGGCATCTTCTGCTGTTGAGTCGACGCCAGCACTGACTGCGAGTACCGCGCCATCTGTAGAGCCGCCGAGCCAAAACGTTAAAGCAGAGGCTTCAGCAGACCCTAGGGCTTCACAAGCTGATTCGTTGCAGGTCAATTCTTCAAAAACAATCTTAAAACCTGTCGATCCGCCTGCATCAACCAATGCTTTACCGTCTGAGTCAATAACTTCTGAAGCTGAGTCGCGATCGCCCGATCCAGATCCAGCTTTTGGTAGCCTTTTTGATCTATGGAAGAAGATTCTCGCAACGCTAGAGCCGCGCGGTACACAAATGCTGATGGGTCAGCAGGGAATATTGCTCGCGTTTGACGGCGTGAGCGCAAAAGTCGGGTTTAAGTCTGCGTCTTTACAAAAAATGGCCAGAGATCGCGTACCGAATTTAGAGAAAGCGTTAGCTACCATCTTCAATCGCCCGATCCATGTTTCTTTGGAGGTTGTCTCGTCAGGAACTGCCGCTAATCAGCCCGCTGATAATCAAACCGAGAACCCACCCTTAGCCCCCCCTGCTCCGTCAGCGCTAAATAACCCGCCGCCCTCTCCTCATCCTTCTCAAGCTCATTCGTCTCAGGCTCCCTTGCCTCAGAGCAGTCAGCCTAATAGCGGCCAAAATATAGATCAGTCTTCCAATTCGCAAAACGCTACCCCCGCGCCCGATAGTCAGATTGATAACCAGAACAATGGCCAGAGCAATAGCCAGAGCAACAGACAGAGCAATGGCTCCTTCAACCAGCCGCCAGATGCGTCTAAAAATTCATTAAGCGATCAGTCATCTAATCGCTCAATGGCTAACGATCCGGTGCGTCAGCCGCCTAATCCGTCGGTCGATGCCAGTCAGAATGAGCCACCCGCTAGACCGACTGACAATTTACCCTCTGCGCCTTCTTCTACAGCGCCTGGTCAGTGGCAAACCAATCAGGAACAGGAGAACATCAAGCGATTTGCCCAGTTCTTCAATGGTCAGATCGTAGATTTGGACGATGATATAGACCCAGCTCAATTTGATATAGAGCAGACTAAAAAGCAGCGAAAATCTTCTGAGCCAGGGCCAGACGTTCCGTTTTAGAAGCCAACTCTCAAAGCGCATTAGCTGCGTAGGCTAACGCCGTACTTTTTCTCTAGAGCTGCACGTACTTTTTGATGTACAGGATCAATGTCTTTGTCAGTCAAGGTGCGATCGCCCGCCCGATAGACCAATCGGAAAGCCAAGGAGCGCTGCCCGTCTGGCACGTTCTCACCGCGATACTCATCAAAGAGCGTTACCGAGTCTAGTAGCTTGCCGCCCGATTTGCTCATCACCTGCTGCAAGTCCGAAACAGATACCGCTGTGGGTGCGAAAAAGGCCAAGTCTCTATCCGAAGTGGGATAGGTTGAGTAAGCCGCATACTTCGTGGCCTTACCGCTTTTCCCGGTTAGACAAGTAACCAAAACATCCCAGTTGAGTTCGAACACATACACGGCTTCGGGCAAATCCTGGTTGCGCCGAAGCTCAGGGTGAAGCTGGCCGAACTTGCCCAAGTTTGTCCGTCCGCGAACCCACAGAGAAGCTGTTCGCCCAGGATGTAGCCGCGCGTCTTCTTCGTCCATCCGGTAGTCTACGTCTAGCTTGAGGTTGTCAAAAACGCGCTCTAAAATGCCCTTGGCCTCGTACCAGGTCATCGGCGTTTCCCGATTGCTATTTACCCAGCGCCCTCTTCTAGCATCGCCGCCTACAATGCCAGCGACTTTAATTGATTCGATTGGATCGCCCTCGGCGTCGTTTTCGGGTTTGTTAAACACATTCCCAATTTCAAACGCGTTCAGTGGGCCATTTCCCTGGTTGATATTGAGCCGAAAAGCTTCTATCAGGCCGTCTAAAAGGTCAATTCTGAGCGCTGAGTATTCGGTGAACAGGGGGTTCGCTAATACAACTTGCTGATCGGAGCTAGGGCTAGTGAGTGAATAGTGAATGGTTTCTGTCAGGCCAGCGGCGCGGAAAGCAGCGCGAACTGTTCTAGCGAGGCTAGCGTCTTCGGATAGGTAGCCGCGTGATGTTTGGCTCGGCAGCGTGTAGCCGAAAGCGTCGTAGCCGTAGAGCCGAGCAATCTCTTCGATCAGATCAATCTCTCGCTCCAGATCTCGATAGCGATAGGGAGGAACTTCGACCGTCCAGATACCTTCGTCGGTGGAATTCGCTTTACAGCCGAGTTTGTCTAGCAGCGCTTCTATGGTTTTCGCATCTAGGTACTGCGCGTTTCCTTTGTCCGTTACCTTTCCCAAAATTTGGTTGATGTAGCTGAGTCGGAGCGGAACTTCGCGAGTAGGTGTAATCTTCCCAATATCAGTCCGGTCTTCGGACTGACCAACGAGGGTCGCGCCAGCAATGTCGACTAGTAGCTGAAGGGCGCGATCGCTTGCCAACTTCAGCTCAGCCGGATTCACCCCTCGTTCGTATCGGGCAGAGGCTTCTGTGCGTAGTCCCTGCGATCGCGCGGATTTGCGAATCGCTGCCGAGTCAAAGTAAGCCGCCTCTAAGAAAACAGATTGCGTATCGTCTTCTACTTCTGTAGTGGCTCCACCCATGACGCCCGCTAGAGCTACTGGCCGATCGTTGGCTGTAATTAATAACGTTTCGGCTTCGAGCGTTCTCTCTTTATCATCAAGCGTGGTTAGCGTTTCTTGCTCTTTGGCAAATCGAACGCTAACGGTTACCGGCGAGCTGCTGGCAGCCGTAGTGAGTCTGTCTAAGTCAAAAGCGTGCAGCGGCTGACCCCATTCCAACAGGACGTAGTTAGTGATATCGACTACGTTGTTGATGGCGCGAGTGCCGGCCGCAATGAGTCTTTGCTGTAGCCAGCTAGGTGAGGGCGCGATTTTAATGTTTTCTAGAACGCTGCCGATATAGATAGGGCAGGCTTTTGGATCGTTTAGGGCGATGTCAATGTTGTCGGGTTTATGGCTGGCTTCGGATTGTGGCTTGGCGGTAGGTAGCTTTAGCGGATTGCCAGTGATAGCTGAAATTTCGCGAGCGATGCCGACTAGACTGAGCGCATCGGCTCGGTTAGCCGTAGAGCTTACGTCTAGCACGAAGTCGTTGAGTCCTAGTAAAGGGCGCACGTCATCGCCGGGGGCAAACTCACCTCGCTCGAAGCTGGCCTCGTCAAAAATGTAGATGCCTTCAGCGTCTTTGGCTAGACCTAGCTCAGACAGTGAGCAGATCATTCCAGACGAGGGAACGCCGCGCAGCTCTCGGGGCTTGATATTGAGATCTACTTTGGGCAGATAGCTGCCGACTGTCGCGACTGGAACGCACATGTCTGCGCCTACGTTCGCTGCGCCGCAGACAATGGTAGATTTTTCGCTAGCGCCAATATCAACGGTGCAAACGCTCAGTTTTTCGGCATCTGGGTGCGGCTGGCGAGCAACGACTCGGCCGACGACTACGCCATCCGCCCAGCTCTGGCGATCCTCAATTTCTTCTACCTCAAAGCCAGCCATCGTGAGCGCGTCGGCTAGCGCTTCTGGCGAAAAATCGAATTCGACAAGCTCTTTGAGCCAGTTAACAGAAACACGCATGAGAGAGGACGCTTTGGCAATCGCCAGTACAACAAAAGGAGCCGCGTCTATTTTGAGCGCAGACAGCCTCGACTCATCCTACTACGGTTCATAGTGGGCGGGGTTAATCGTGGCTGATTGATTCGAGGATGCGGGAACAATGACACTACGGCCACGCCGCCCAGTTGGGTTGGGGCTTAGGGCGCGAGTAAATCTGTCCGATCGATCTTCTAACGTTACCTCTAGACCCATTTCTAGACTGTTTAGCGGCGATAAAAAGATGACAATTTTTTCTATCTGTCAATGACTTATTGCATAGCTACGGGCTGCCCCAAACCGAAGAACCTGCCCAACGCTAAGCACTGCAAAACTTGCGGCGGCAAGCTCTGGCTGCGCGATCGCTACCGTATTCTAGGGGCTCTGGGTCGAGGCGGTTTTGGCGCAACTTTTCTAGCTAGAGACCAGTCTCTGCCGGGTCATCCTCCCTGCGTAATCAAGCAGCTACGGCCTACTACAACAGAACCTAACCTGCTAGAAATGGCCCGCGATCTCTTTCAGCGCGAGGCGAATATTCTAGGCAAAATTGGCAACCATCCGCAGCTCCCGCGCCTCCTCGACTATTTCGAACTGACGCACGAGTTTTACCTAGTGCAAGAATATGTCAGCGGATTGACGCTGCAAAAATCGGTTAAGCACAATGGGCCGTTTTCCGAAGCGCAGGTAAATCAGTTCCTAACTGAAATTCTGCCGGTGGTTCAATACATTCACAGCCATAAGATCATTCATCGCGATATCAAACCGGCGAATTTGATTCGCCGCGAGCAAGACCAGCAGTTGGTGATGATTGACTTTGGTGCTGTCAAAGACAAAGTGAGTCAGCCGCTAGTGGATGCGGTTGATGAAACTGCGCTCACCGCTTATGCCATCGGTACGCCTGGCTACGCGCCCCCCGAGCAAATGGCGCTGCGTCCGGTTTACGGCAGCGATTTGTACGCAGTTGGCGTAACGTGCGTTTTTCTACTTACCGGGCGATCGCCTAAAGATCTTCCCTACGATCCGCATACAGGCGAATTGCGCTGGCAAGATTATGCTCTGGTGGGCGATCGCTTTGCCCAGGTGCTGCGAAAAATGCTGGATATTTCAGTGCACAGTCGCTATCAAATGGTAGAAGACGTGCTGCGCGATCTCGAATTAGAACCCTACCTGGACAGCCTGGCTCAAAACATGTCGTTTGCGATGGCTCCATCGGTCGAGGCCGAAGAGACGACTTTAGGCGTTGGCGTCTCTCCTTCTTCGCGGATGGCAGAGGCAATCCGCGCAAGGCGTGAGCGGCGATCTAGAACCGGAGCAAGCTATGGCGGAACCGATCGCAGACAGTCTAAAAAGATGACAGCGCAGTCCTTAAGATCGTCTTACGAAAAGGGCTACCGGGACTTTTCTAACCAGATTCTCAGCCAGCTTAGTCTGCAAAAGCAGATTCTCGTCGGCGCTAGCTTTGCAAAAGCCACGATGCGTAAAATAAACCTGACCAACGCCGACCTGTCTAACACCAACTTGAGCCGGGCGAACTTATCGCAGGCTAGCCTCAAGCATGCCAACATGACTAGCGCCCACTTAGGCGGCGCAAACCTAGAAGGGGCCGACCTGCGAGGCGCCAATTTGTCGCGAGCCATATTAGAAGCTACGAACCTGAAGGGCGCTAATTTGTGCGGGGCCGATTTAACTGGGGCCGCAGTGACCGCTGAACAGTTAGCCTCAGCTCGAACGAACTGGTCTACCGTGCATCCTAACGGGCGGCGAGTGCTGCTGTAGAGGCCCTTCGAAAAAAGGAACGTATTGTTTGTAAGGCGTGCGACGCGCCTGCTGATTTGCCTGTCGGTTTGCCTGTTGGCTTAAATATGTGACTTAATCTATAGAAAAAGCCATAGTTAGCCCGTTAGACTAAAGCCATATAAATTTTGAGGATGATATGTATGTTCGTCGATGAGCTAACCCCTTTTGTGCGAGAGCTTGCCCGTCAGCCGGTGGCCTTTTGCGGCGGCTTTTTCTCCGGCTTGTTCCGACTAGATCTTGCTGAGGACCCGGTTAAAACCTGGCTGAACAAGCAAGGAGCTGCGCCTGTGGAAACAGCTATGCCCAATCCCCCTGATACTAAAGGCCCTCAGTCAATCGACATTGATTAGCTCATTGACTAGCGATGTGCTAGCTCTGTCTGGGCTATCTGTAGAGGCTCGTCATCCAGTGCTTAACTCGACGCGCGACTTTGATATCGCTGGCTTTATTTGAGTCAGTTTTAGTGAGGCCAAGGGCTATTCTGTAGTCTGCGATCGCGCAGTTCCAATCTCCTCGCATATGATAAGTGCGACCTCTTTCCGCGTAGATAGCAGCGCTACCGGGGCAAAAAAAGAGCGCAATATCTAAACAGTCGAGGGCTTCTTCGTGGTTGCCCATTTTGCGAAAGGTAATTGCTTGGTTTAATCGGGCGCGAGTGTTGAGTGGATTGAGATCAATGGCTTCGTCGTAGTCGCTAATGGCCTTTGCCCAAGCCTTTCTTTCAGCGTACAGATTGCCCCGGTTGCTGTAAGCCCTATCTAAGGTATTGTCTATCTCAATGGCGTAGTTGTAATCTGCTAGCGCTTTATTCCAATGCTTGCAACGAGCATGAGTAAGTCCTCGATTAACGTAGTGCTTCGCTACGTTTGGCTCCAAGGAAATGAGTCGGTCAAAGAGTTGAATAGCCGCCTTGTAGCGATCTTGCTTGGCTTCCCACAGCGCTTTTTTACCGAGCAGGAAGTTAGCGTCTGTTTCGGATAACCAACTGTCTAGACGGTAAAAACGGCGGTTAGGAATGGTTTTGGCCCAGACAGAATAAGGCGCTGCGCTGTCTGAAGTCATTTCAGGTGATTGCATGGGCGAATTCCCCGTAGGAGATGGCTACTACGCTCACCGTTAATGTTTGGTTTGCAGAAATAGCTATGTGGTTATTAAAGATAGGTACAGCACGTTCGATAAAAGAGATATTGGCTGCAGAACAAGACAATAATTAGATGTAATGTTCTTGATGAAATAGTCTCACGAGGGAATAGATAAACTAAACCGAAAAAGAACGGAGGAAACAATCTTTTTTAAATTGAGAAAGATTGATTAGTAAGTACAAATGCCCAGATGCAGACGAAAGTATCCGTACTTATACCGCTGACCTTAATCAAATGTAAGGATGAAAGTTTTGTCTAATTTGCTGAGGTAGGTGGCTTGTTCGATCCGCAATCTAATGTTCGGTTCCTCAATCCAAAGTAAATCAGCCCAAAGTAAATCAGTCCGAAGTAGATCAGTCCAAAGTAAATCAGTCCAAAGTAAGAAAGACGAGTCCTTATTGGCTAGGACTCGTCTTTCTCATAACGCTATCTATTATTTTTGTTTGCAGGAGCCTAGCCGAATCTCATTGTTCTTAACTCCAGCTCGAACTCTTTCTAATAGTTGAAGTTATTTGAATCCGACAGAGGCTTGCCAAACAAAAGCTAGAAGTAAAAAGAAAATCGGCAGAATCGGCAGAACGTCGATTAACGGGCCAAAGGCACGGTAGGCTTCAGGTAAAGTGGCTACCAGCATTGCTGCATTCATGTGTCCAATGTCTCCAAAAATCGTGTGTAATATTAGCTGTATATTATCACGAGCTGCCCTCCCCCTAAAGACAAAGTGACTCAAAACTACATCAGCCAGTGCGCATAGTCTCGCTGAAATCGGTCTTGCAAGATGGCATTGCGAATGTCGGTGGTAAAGCGAATGAGTTCTGTGATGTTGTGAATGGAAATAAGCGTGTAGGCCAGCAGCTCTTTAGCATGGAGCAAGTGGCAAAGGTAAGCTCGGGTGAAGTTTTGGCAGGTATAGCAGGTACAGGTTTCGTCTACAGGCGTCAGATCTCGTCGAAACCGGGCGTTTTTCAAGTTCCATCGGTCGCCCTGTACTAGGGCAGCGCCATGGCGAGCCAGTCGAGTTGGAATAACGCAGTCGAACAGATCTATTCCTGATGCGATCGCCTGAGCCATCTCTCTATAAGTGCCCACTCCCATTAAATAACGAGGCTTGTCTTCTGGCAGGAGCGGCGTAGTGGCTTTGACAATCTTTTCAATTAGCTCAGGCGGTTCTCCTACGCTGACACCACCAATGGCATAGCCCGGTAGATCTAGCTCTGCAAGCGCTTGGGCCGCAGAACGCCGTAAGTCTAAATGGACACCCCCTTGAATAATGCCAAATAGCGCCTGATCGCTGCGAGCATGAGCGTCAATGCACCGCTTTAGCCAGCGGTAGGTTCTCTCAGTGGCTGCGATAACAGCTTCTTTTGGCGCTGGGTATGGAGGACATTCATCAAAGGCCATGATGACATCGGCCCCAAGCTGATTTTGAATTTCGATAGAACGTTCGGGTGGCATTTCGATGATGCGACCGTCGCGGGGAGATCGAAAGGTTGCGCCTTCGTCGGTGACCTTGCGCATTTCGCTGAGGCTAAAAACTTGAAACCCACCCGAGTCGGTAAGCATCGGGCCATCCCAGTTCATAAACCGGTGCAGCCCCCCGGCTTCGGCCACCAGATCTTCTCCAGGCTGCAGATGCAGATGATAGGTATTTGCTAGCACCATCTCGGCGTTGCAATCTTTAAGCTGGGCGGGGGTGACGGTTTTTACGTTTGCCAGGGTGCCTACTGGCATAAAGCGAGGCGTATGTACCGAGCCATGCGGCGTGTGAAAAATGCCAGCGCGAGCCTTCGTACAGCTGCATTGGGCTAGGCGTTGATAGGAAAAGTCGCTCAAAAGAGATGGTTGAGAGAGGGATGTCCTATTCTAGGCTGTTTGGGGCTTTTGGCCACCGAACGCATGAGACCGAGCGCTAGGTCGCTGAGTTGACTCATGCAAGCTCAGCTTAATCAACTACAGCTTAATCAACTACAGATCTTCTAAAGATCGTCGTCTAAAGAAGCATCCCAACTGGCTGCGATCGCTTCAGTCACAATGGCTTCTAAATCAGCTGCGTCAAGCTGCGCGGTTCTCTCTGCCTTGCTCTCGGAAAGGGGTGTTAGGCACAGACAGCGGTTTTCCTGTATAAGCGCGAAGGTGGTTTCTGTTCCGCTTTCTGTGCAGTTAGTGATGATTTCTATATAGTCGAAGCTGTGGGCATTGAGATAGAGACTATGGTTGGCTACGATGGTGGCTTGCTGAGGATCGCAGAATGTCTCCATTACACAGCCCTCGCCCGTGTTCTTGATCTCGTCGTCCTGTCTATAGATGTATCGCACTCTGCGTAGACTTTTTAACAGTCTGAGCATGTCTTGCTTTTGAATGACGATGCCGTTATCGACGATACAGGCTGCAGGCAGGGGGCTGGATTTCTTATTCATTAGGGTAGCTGATGTGCTGGCCAGACGGCGGGCCGGAGACAGTTGGCGATAGTCATGGATAGCGATGTGTGAACTTACATTATCCGTGAATACACCCTAACGATAATCGACTTCTCGGGGTTTGTAACACCATATTTGTAAGATCTTGAAATACTCAAGAAGCTAGATTTTGTATTGATGAATTAAGGGTTGTTACAGATGACAATCATCAGGAGTAAGTGCCACCGGAGCTGATATTAAGCTAAGTATCGTATAGATGGTTGCAGATGCTTGTAGCTTCCGCATAACTACTTGTTTTGCAAACACCTTCTCTTCATATCGCTGACTGGCTGAGTAAGTAGGATTTGTATGAACTTGCCTGCGGACCTACAGAGAGGGAAACGAAATGTTGGATTTTGCATTTGAGAAATACTGGTAAGCTGCGATGGATTTTATATTAACTGCGTGGGAACGGGGAGAGCAGTTGCTTAAGTCCAGTTGGGCGAATTGGAATGGTTCACTGACGTTTTATACCTGTTTGCCCCTGCCGTTGGGTTGGCCCATAGAGTTTCGCTGGGCTGCTCGCTGGGTGCTGTTTGTTGGTTTATTGATTGGTGGATTGCTAGCGCTAGCCGATTGGACAATGGGGCAAATGGGGATGCCGTTGCTGTTAGTGAGTGTGCTGGTGGTGTCGCTAGAGATATTGATAACGGGGGGGTTGCATTTAGACGGCGTAATGGATACGGCAGATGGGTTGGCAGTGCCTGTCTGGGATGAGGCTGGGGTGAGTCGGCGGTTGGCGGCGATGGCAGATAGTCGAATGGGCGCTTTTGGTGGAATGGCGGCGATCGCGCTGCTGCTAATTAAGGTCAGTGCCTTGAGCGCACTGACCGATAATCGTGGGTTGGCACTGATAGCAATGACGGTTTGGGGTCGATGGGGACAGCAGTGGGCGATCGCCCGTTATCCGTACCTAAAGCCAGACGGTAAAGGCGCGTTTCATCAGGTCGCTTTGCCTTCGGTTTGGTCTGTGCTGCCAGGGTTAGTTGGCTTGGTTGGAATTAGCCTCGGGCTGGGCAGTTTGGGCTGGGTGACTTGGCCTTGGATGGGCCGCTCGGTGGTGGGCGGAATCGCTTCGTCACTAATAATGGGAGCCTATTTCAACCGCAAGCTAGGGGGCCACACGGGCGATACTTATGGAGCTGTGGTGGAGTGGACAGAGGCGTTTTTGCTGTGCGTTTTGACCATCGGAGGTTGAGCTGCGAGCGACGGCTAATCGCGGTAGGATGACGGACAACTGTATGCGCGGCTGAGGCTGGCGAAAAACTATGAGCAAGTCTTCTGAAGTTCGCAAAATTGCTGGACCGGGCATTCCTTTGGTGGGAAATGATATTGACACCGATCGGATTATTCCGGCCCGGTTTTTGCGGGCGGTGACATTCGACGGGTTAGGCGATCAGGTGTTTGCTGATGACCGCGCTCAGTTAGCCGATCATCCGTTTAACCAGGCGCGTTTTCGAGCGGCAAAGGTGCTGGTGGTAAATCGCAACTTCGGCTGTGGGTCTTCGCGCGAACATGCCCCTCAGGCGATCGCTCGCTGGGGCGTAGAGGCTTTGGTGGGAGAGAGTTTTGCTGAGATTTTCTTTGGCAACTGCGTGGCGATGGGAGTGCCTTGTTTGATTGCAGATAGCGCGAGTGTGGTGGCGTTGCAGAATGCGATTGAAGCCGATCCGGCTGTGACTGTATCTGTCGATTTAGAGAAGATGACGGCGATAGCAGGCGATTTGACAATTGCTTTGACTATGGGCGAAGGGCCAAGACAGATGTTTTTGTCAGGCACTTGGGATGCCTGTGGGCAGCTAGTTTCTCAGGCCGACGCGATTAAAAAAACGGTCGAGCGGTTGCCTTATGTCGGTTGGGCATCTAGTTAGGGTTAGCTACCGTATTTTTTGGTTTGACCTAGGTTTAGCTAGGCTTCGGCTGGTGCTGACCAAGTTGCGTAGGGGTGACGGCTGAGGTTGGCGTTGTAGTAGCGGGGGTCGCCTGAGACTTCTTGCCCTAGCCAGTGGGGCTTTTGGATAGCCTGGTCTTCGGTTTCTAACTCTACTTCAGCGATAATAAGTCCAGCATTTTCGCCGCTGAATTCATCAATTTCCCAGAGCAAATGGTTAGCTACTAGGCGGTAGCGGATCTTTTCGATTAGGGGGCGATCGCACATCGTTTCTAGCATCTCCTTGGCATCCGCAACTGGAATAACATACTCAAATTCGCTGCGGGTGATACCTTCTGTCGGCCCCTTTAAAGTGAGATAGCCCTTGTCTCCAGCGAGTCGAACTCGAACTGTTTGACCTGGCTGAGCCGTTGGAATATAGCCTTGACTGTAAGGCAAGCCCTTAGCCTCTGCTCGCCAGCTATCGTTTTTAACCAAAAATTTGCGCTCTATTTCTTTCGCCATAGGCCAGATGTAATCAAGGGTGTCAGCAGGGCAGCAGTTCGATTCGAGGGAGGGTCATTTGAGTCTGCGCAACACGTATTCTGAGATATCTTCTAATGCCTGACGCGATGCCGAAGGGGGCAGCTTACTTAAGCAGCTAATTGCCTGCTGTCCGTGGTGATTGGCTAAATCCATAGACTGACTTAGTCCGCTGCTGTTATGAACTAAGTCTATGGCTTGCTCAACGTCTTCAGGCTGAGAAAACTCACGTTCTATGAGCGTTTTTAAGTAGGGTACTTCTTGCATGGCATAGAGTACCGGTGCCGTTAGATTGCCGCTGCGTAAGTCGGAAGCGGCTGGCTTCCCCAGCACTTCGTCGGAGCCAGTAAAGTCTAAGATGTCGTCAACAATTTGGTAAGCCAGTCCTAGATGACGACCAAACTGATATAAATTTTCGGCTTCATCTTCTGGCAAATCGCTGAGCACACCAACGGCTTTTGAGCTATTAGCAATCAGTGTTGCCGTTTTGTAGTAGCTTTTGTCTAGATAAGCTTCTAACGATAGTGACGTATCAAACTGCTTAAGTCCCTGCCGAATTTCGCCCTCAGCTAAATCCATAATGACGCGAGAGAGCAGCTTCACAACGTCTAGATTATCGAGATTGGCTAAGTACCAAGACGACTGCGCAAAAAGAAAATCGCCCGCTAAAATGGCGACCTTATTCCCAAATTGACTGTGTACGGTGGGTACGCCTCGTCGAGTAGCAGACTCATCTACAACATCGTCATGCACCAAGCTAGCCGTATGGATCATTTCTGTGATCTCAGCTAAACGACGGTGGCGAGCTGTAAGTTCCTTCTCGGGCGTAACTGCCCGCGCGAGTAGAAGCACTATCGCAGGTCTAATACGTTTGCCGCCAGCTCCAAATAGGTGCTCTGCCGCCGCATAAAGAATTTTATGGCGAGCGCCGACAAGATTTTTTAGATTGTCTGTCAGAAGGGCTAAATCAGCTTCGACAGGTGAGAAAAGGGAGGTTGCTGAGGTCATGGAAAACGCGACTCAGGCGAATTAAGTTACGAAATTTTAAGCTGTCTTTCTTTATTCTAAGCTATTGCGATCAGAAAGGAAGTAGGTTGAGAGAGGAATGCCGCTGACGATAGCTCTAGCCGCCTATTTAGCAGGCAGTCGGCAATCCCAATAGTCGGATTTACGCAAAAGATATGCTTCCATAACATATTTTTAACAATTGCTTGTCAGATAAATAATCTTTATGATAGGATTTAAGCATCAACAAGGGTTCCTGAGTTAGTTTTAACTAATACCTGCTCGTCCGCTGTCTTTTTAGGCTGCTGGCAGCTCAACTACTGGTTTTTGACTGCTACCGCGTGAATTATTGATAATTCCGCCAGTGATATCGCCCATCGGATATTGCTGTGCTGAGAATAATTCTGTGAAGAGGTAGCTTGAGATATTATTTCCTCAAGCTGCTCTCTATGTAGGCTACTACCGTCCAACATGAGTCATTTGACGCTGTTCTAGGTAGATAGAACGTCCTAAAAACTTTTTTATAGGCCAAAGGGTACTTGCCGTTAGTTTTTACCAACGGCCGTGCATCTGTTTAGGCTCTTGCCAGTAGCTTCTACATCAGGAAAATTTCGCTGAACTAGTGTCGCACAAGTGCTGTGCGGTTTCAACTTTTAGAAACCATTTAGCCTTGCGGACAGCCGATTGATGTTTACTCTGCTTCTCTTTGAGGCGAGCGAACCTTTTATAGGCTTTATGTTGCTGAGCGTCTTTATTCTATTGAAGATGCGGGCGATCGCTTTATAGAAGTCAACGACTGTAGATGTTTCGACGGTTGTAAAGAGGCTGCTCTTTGCCGCTGCGGCGAACCAACGATTGCGAATCAAGCATTGGCTATCAGCTCTGTCTAGCACTATTTCAGGCTCTTCTCAAGCACCCTTTTGGTGGCATACCTTTCTTCTTCTATTACCATGCCAAATCCTACTACCTTCGCTCCGCTTGTCACTATCATCTTGTCTGCTGCGGGTTACCTGTTCGTGGTCTACCTTTTCTTTTTATGGATGAGTATGAGACCCACCGATTTCTAAGAGGTAAATTGTCAATAGCTCAGCGTAGCGACTACCTCGGCTCCATGAATTAAAATAGCTAGCCTCTTAGATTGGAGCTAGCTATTTTGCTTAGCCGCGCTTAGTAATAGTTTGTTTTGATGGGGCTACTAGATCTAGCGTTCGCTAACTGCTTGCGAAGATGCCGCGTGAATAGATTCTAAAACTTCAACCGATACTTGTGAAACCTGGGGCTGATAGCCTAGCCACTGCTTAGAAACCTGCGCGAAATGCTCGGGATTGCCACTAACGTAGAACTCTGTTTTACCTGGCATCGTCGACGTTTTGGGTCGGCTAAGGCCTAGTATTTCTAGCTCCTGCTGAGCTGCTGTTGTTAGATGGATGGCAGGGTTGACTAACGTAATGGAGCTAGGGAGAATTTGTTTAAATACGGGCGCTAAGTGCGGATAGTGCGTGCAACCGTAAACTAGCGTATCGATGCCGTTAGTAATGAGTGGCTCAATGTATCTTTTGGCTACCGCTAGCGTGTAAGGATCATAGATGCGATCGCTCTCGATTAGCGGAACAAAATCTGGACAGCCTTGCTGCCAAACTTTGATCGCCGGATTAATTTCATGCACGGCCTGCTTGTAAGCATTGCTATCGGCAGTGGCCTGCGTTGAAATGACGCCAATATTGTTTCCACTTCTAACGGCTGCTCGAGCGCCGGGCAAGATGATACCTAATATAGGAATCGGAAATTCTGATCGAACTTCTTCTAGCACTAGAGCAGAGCTAGTATTGCAGGCCATGAGGATCATTTTGACGTCCAGCTCAATCATCCAAGTGATAATTTCGCGGACAAATCGTAAAATCTCCTTTTTGGAACGATTGCCATAAGGAACGCGAGCAGTATCCCCAAAGTAAATGACAGACTCTTGAGGCAGCTTCCGAGCGATTTCTTTGAGTACTGTAAGACCTCCTACGCCACTGTCGAAAACGCCAATCTTTGAACTGGAGTTTAGAGAGGTAGAACGAGGAGGAATGCTCATAGGTAAAAATGCTTAAGCTATAAAGCGGAATATATGTTGTCTAGAGTTTAGTCGGATTTGGAAACTTTACCAGCTTTATTTTGCTTTTTAAGTGATAAATCCTACGTTCGAGCAGCGTATTTGACCAACCCTACACATTCTCTAGCTCTCAATTCGCGATGGCTAGCGCCTGTGGACAGATGTTTATCTGGAGTTCTGTTCGGATGTTTGTACACTATCTCAGCGTATTCCCGACAGGGCTAAGCTACCTAAGCGAAAAGAGATCCACCTTTGCTAAGAGGGAGATCTCTTCTGCAGCCTGTCTACAGCTATTTACGGATAATTAGCGATTGTTTGACTTCCGTTCTTCAAACTCAAATGCTGTTTGGCCATACGTATAAATACGTATGGCTCTTTGTATATTATCTCTCTTCTTCTAAGAGGCTCGTTGGCCTATGCTTCGTTTGGCTTTGCTGTTGTCAAGTTACCCTCAACGTCCTCAATAGCGATCGCCGGTTCCGAAGCGCTATCGAGTGTACCTCCTGAAGCATCATCGCTTTCGAAGACCAGTCTTAGTAGCGGTGGCGCAATAAAGGTAGTGACAATAACCATGACGATAATTGCCGCGTCTAACGATTCTGAAAGGACGCCGCTAGCCGCGCCAACGCCCGCAAACACTAGACCAACTTCTCCTCTAGGAATCATGCCAAAACCTACGGCAAGCCGGTTGATGCCAGGCTGACCAAAGACAGCAAAGCCAGTGATGGTTTTACCGATAATAGCGACGATTACGAGAAAGGAGGCAATGATCAGACCTTCTCGGTTAGCTGGCTCTAGCGGGTTGAGCACGCTGATATCGGTGCGAGCGCCAACTGTGACGAAGAAGACGGGCACTAGCATGTCGGCAATCGGCGTAATCTGCTCTTCTAGCTCGCGACGTTTAGACGTTTCGGCTAGAATCAATCCCGCAGCGAAGGCGCCTAGAATGGTTTCTAGCTGAATAGCAGCTGCAATATAGGACAGGGTGAATGCAAAGACTAACGAGGTGATAATGAGCTGGCCTCGGGTCTGAAGCTGGTCGACTAAGATGACAAACAGCGGGCTAAGCAGCCGACCAATGAAAATGGAGCCGACGAGAAAAGCTGCTGCGCCTAGTACAAGAACGATGACGTTGGTAATTTCGATTTCGCCGGTTTTCGCTAGGCTAGCGACGACTGCTAGCACGATGATGCCGAGTACGTCGTCGAGAACGGCTGCGCCAATAATGATCTGTCCTTCTTTGGAGGTGAGCTGCTGCATTTCGGCCAAGACTTTAGCGGTGATGCCGATGCTAGTTGCAGTCAGCGCGGCCCCTGCAAAGACAGCAGGAATCGTGTCGATGCCAAAGAGTAAGACTAGGCCACCTGTACCTGCTACAAAGGGGACGACAACACCAATGATGGCGACAACTGCAGCCTGTGGGCCAACCCGAATAAGTTCTTTAAGATCTGACTCTAGGCCAATTTCGAACAGCAGAATAATAACGCCTAACTCGGCTAGTACATTAAGCGCTTCGCTTTCGCTGCTAAAGACCGCTGCAATACTTTCTGGATTGAGATGCGCCGTCATTTGAATGAGGCTCATCAGGGCCGAGGTGGGCATTTCGCCGCCCTCTGGAAAGACAATGAGATTAAGTGCTGATACGCCAACAACGACGCCTCCTACTAATTCACCCAGTACAGAAGGTAGGTTAAGCCGGGCGCAAATTTCGCCGCCAACCTTAGCCGCAACGAACACGGTAATCAGGCTCAGTAAAACGCCTGTAATGACTAGAGGCCCGATTTCCGCTTCGTCAACTTCAGCTAGCAAGGGCATGGCTGTAGCATGTACGTTCCAGGCAAAGTTTGGGATATTCCAAGTGTTACCTAAAGAAGAAAGACTTTGAGAAATAAGGCCGTTGATCATGCTATTTACGCCGTCTAAATGATCTATGTCTGTTGTGAAGCTGTCTGCTATTAAGCCGAGCCGTGCCGATTCAATCATGCTGTTTTCAGCGATTCATCGTTGTCTAATTTACAGGAGTGACTGAGTTTAAGTCTGTTTAATTAGTCGCCATTTGAGCTTATTTACGCTGGCGCAGTCTCTCATAACGAGAATTGTCTATGTTGAACGCCTTAAACATTAAATGGGTATTACCCAAATACTCGATGCTGTAACGAAGGCATCTGTCGGCGCACTTGCTCTAGCCGTGAGGGTTTAATTTCGGCGATTGCCATGCCCACATCGTCGCCAGCATCTGCTAGCGCAATCCCCCAAGGATCCACAATCATGGCGTGGCCGTGCGACTGTCGGCGAGCGTTGTGAAAGCCGGTTTGAGCTGGGGCGATAATATAGCAAGTGTTCTCGATGGCTCGAGCCTGGAGCAGCACCTGCCAGTGATCTTTTCCAGTAAAGGCCGTAAAGGCAGCGGGAACGATCATCACTTCTGCGCCGCTTTTGGAAAGCTGGCGGTAGAGCTCTGGAAAGCGAACGTCGTAGCAGACGGAGATTCCAATGCTGCCTAGCCGATCGGATTTCCATACTTTGGGCATGACGCTGCCGGAGGTGACCGAGGCAGATTCTCGATAGGTGTTGCCGTCAGGCAAATCAACATCGAACAGGTGAACCTTTTCGTAGCGCAGCAGCTCTTCGCCATTGGCATCGACCATGAGCGCCGTATTGTAGGTGCGGCCATCGGGCGAGGGCACCGGATAGCCACCGCCGAGTAGCGTTACGCGATAGCGCTGAGCCATTGTTCTGATGAACTTTTGGCTAGCCTGACAAATTTCTTCAGCGCGATCGAATTTGGCTTTTTCGTCGCCTAGGAAGGAAAAGTTTTCGGGCAGGGTAATGAGTTCTACCCCCCGTCTGGCGGCTAGGTCTATTAGTTCTTCTGCTTGAGCCAAGTTTTGATCCAGGTTGGGCACGCTGGTCATCTGCAAAGCAGCCGCTAAGTAAGGCTTCATAAGTCTTTTGGGGCTGGAGTAGAACAAGTTTAATTGTAGGTGACTTCGGCTGTGACTTAAGCGAAAATGCTCATAATAGGGACGTTGTAATTTGGGTGAGCCAGTGACAGATGCGAGGGTAAAGCCAACTGCTGAGTCTTTGAATGAGGCGATTGAGAAGATTGAACGGCATGTTGCGGACGTGCGATCGCACCCAGATCAAAGGCCGGGCGCTTATCCTTACTACCGATTTCATCCAGCAGGCGCACCAATTTGCGGTACGGTGCTGATTTTTCACGGCTTCAGCGATCGCCCTCATCAAATGTGGCGGCTGGCAGACTACTTATATAACAATGGCTTTAATTTCTATCAGGCTCCGCTGGCCGGACATGACAAGCTCAATCCGGCGAAGAACTGGCCTCAGATAGATTTGCGATCGCAGTACGTGCGGCCCCTTATGGAGAAGGTGCAAAAAGATCCGGTACTGATGTCAGCGATGCTGCAAAAAACAGATGTTGGATCGGTCGCGCCTGGGCAACAGGCTGCGTTGCTGGGCCGATTGTTTCAGGTAGCTCCTGAGATGAATTCAGTGGCAAAGGCGATCGCGCACCCTCAACAGCCCGAGTTTGATCGCTACTTTGAGTCTAGCCATACTGCCTACCTAAACGATGCTCAGCATCGCCTATCCGAGCTTTCGTCGCTGCCGGGACCCATTTATACCGTGGGATTATCTGTCGGTGGAGCGGTTGCGCTGGGATTAGCTGCCGATCAGCCAGAGAGAATCGAGAAAGTAGTGGCTTATGCGCCGCTGCTAAGAATAATTGGCGAAGCTAGACGCCAGTATGTGCAGCTAGCTGGCCCGCTAGATATTAGCGAAACCGGCTGGGACCCCGACCTACGCTTTCCGGTAGGTGCCCTCACAGCCGCAGACTACTTTGGCAGCGAGCTACGTATGAGCGACTCTGTAAATCGTCTGCGGCAAACGCCTGCGTTCATTGTGCTAACTGAAAACGAAGATGCCGCAGATGTAGCTGCAAACGAGCAGTTCTTTGCCGACTTGAACAATCTAAAAAACGTCCTGTACAAGTATCCTTCGTCGGCGATGGTGCCCCATCCGATGATCGATCCGACAGAGACTAGCCAAGGCATGAGCAATTTGTTTTGGCAGAGCCTGTATCAGGAAACGCTGCGCTTTTTAACGACTGGGGCAGTGGATACCTATAATTTGAGTACGATAGAGCAGTCTGAGAATATTGCATTGGTTCTGCCCGCGTAAGGGCACCTGCCGCAGAATATCTGTGTAAGCACGACAAGACCCCTTGACAGCGCAACGCACTTTCTCAGAAGATGTATGTTCTGTCAAAATATGCGCGGATCAGGTTAAAAGGTGTTAACCCTACCTGTACGGCAAAGGAATAAATTATGGTCTATGCAATTATTGCGGCTGGTGGAACTCAGCTGCGCGTAGAACCCGGTCGGTTTTACGATATCAACCGCCTGCCGGTGGAGCCAGACGAAAAGATTACGATTGACGATGTGCTGATGGTGGAAAACGGTGACGACATAACCGTTGGTAAGCCACTGGTTGCTGGTGCTAGCGTGAGCGGCACGATCGTAAGCCACCTGCGAGCGAAAAAGATTATCGTTTACAAGATGCAGCCGAAGAAAAAGACGCGTAAGAAGCGCGGTCACCGTCAAGATCTTACTCGCGTGATGATTGACTCGATTACAATAGGCGGTAAGACTATTACCTCTGAAGGGGCTGCTGCGCCTGAAGAGACTGCTACGCCTGAAGAGACTGTTGCAGCAGAGTAGATTTAGTAGATTCCAACTTAGAATTTAGTTCAAGATAGGGAGATTAATCGTCATGGCTCATAAGAAGGGAACGGGTAGTACTCGGAACGGTCGCGATTCTAACGCTCAGCGACTGGGTGTGAAGAAGTACGGCGGCGAAAAGGTGATTGCGGGCAATATTATCGTGCGCCAGCGTGGGACTAAGTACCATGTGGGTAACAACGTGGGTATTGGCAGCGACGACACGCTTTTCTCGCTGATCAACGGCGTCGTTAAGTTTGAGCGCAAGGGTAAGAATCGCAAGAAAGTAAGCGTCTATGCGGATGCTGTATAGGCTTACAAGCTAGGCGATAGAAGCAACTAAAAGCCTGCCGTTTCCTCAGAAACGGCAGGCTTTTTGACGGTTAGAAAGAATAAGCTATTCAAGGTTTACTTTGTCTGTAAAGACATTGACTAGCGAATAGGCTCAATTGTTTTAAGCCGATAAATGACTAAATGACAATATTATCTAGAAGACGGCCTAACGCTGTCAGATTTATTGCATCAAGCAGACAAGAACATGTACTGAGAGAATTGATTGAGATAACGCCAGGTTTCGTTTGATTTCCTATTTCATCTCAGTGAGCGTTTTGGGTACTTGCTCATCAGGTAGTATCTCGAAGGCGTTTGCAACCGCTGGCGGAATGGCCATGGGGCTACCGGTTTTAATGTTTACAAAAACCCAGTCAGTTTCGCATTGGGCTAGGACGGCCTGATCGGAAACTCTAAAGAATTTGTACTTCCGCTGCGATCGCACTTTCCGAACATTTACGATCCAGGTAAGAATTGCAATTTGCTCGCCTTCGAAAGCAGGTTTGAGATATTCTACTCGATGGGCGCGAACAACCCAGGTAGCTCCGACTGCGTTAGTTTCTCGGGTGCAGCCTGTGTGGTTGGCGTGGGCGATCGCCACGTCCTGCATCCACTGCACATACATCACATTATTCAGATGCTTATTCTCATCAATCGCTGAGCTAGGAACCGTAAGGTCGTAGCGGTAGATGGCTAACATAGGCGGATTATCTATTGCACTGCTGGCTTGACACTTAATTGAGCTGCGAACCTAAACTATCCGCGATCTTTGTCAGGAATTTCGAGAGCAATTTGCCGATTGCGAACCCTAGTTCCTACGGCTAATTCTAGCTGACTGGTCAGTACGCACCCCAAACCGCTAGTCTTGTTAAGGTTATGTGCCATATTCTCGGTCTTTCCCGGCTCTTTAGCGATTCCTATATGCGATATCTCATCACCAGCGCGCTTCCCTACATTAATGGCATCAAGCACCTTGGCAACCTAGTTGGTTCGATGCTGCCCGCCGACGTTTATGCGCGGTTTCTGCGGCAGGAAGGGGAAGAGGTTCTGTACATATGTGGGACAGACGAACATGGGACACCTGCTGAAATTGCGGCGCTAGAAGAAGGGTTGGATGTAGCGGAGTTTTGTACGCGGCAGTATCAGCGACAGGCTGATGTGTACCAGAAGTTCGGGCTGTCTTTTGACTACTTTGGCCGAACCTCGTCGCCAGAGCAGCGCGAGCTAACGCAGGATTTTTATCGCAGCCTAGATGAGCATGGGTTTATAGAAGAGCGCGAAATTAGCCAGGTTTATTCGATTACAGACAAGCGGTTTTTGCCCGATCGCTACGTGGAAGGAACTTGTCCTAACTGCGGCTATGAGAAAGCGCGAGGCGACCAGTGCGAGAACTGTACAAAGATGCTGAACCCAACGGACTTAATTAATCCGCGTTCGGCAGTTTCTGGTTCCACAGATGTGGAAGTGCGCACGAGTCGCCATTTGTTTTTGCGGCTAGATCAGCTTAGCGGTGAGGTGCGCGAGTGGGTCGATGAGCAGACTAGCTGGCCGAATTTGACGAAGTCGATTGCCTATAAGTGGCTAGACGAAGGGCTGCAAAGCCGAGGGATTACACGCGATTTGAAGTGGGGCGTGCCGGTGCCTAAAGCAGGTTTTGAGGACAAAGTTTTTTACGTTTGGTTTGATGCGCCGATTGGCTATGTGTCGGCAACCAAAGCCTGGAGTGATAAAGCCGGCGGTGAGCAAGCAGGTAAGGACTGGAAGCGCTGGTGGTATAACGCGGATGACGTGCGCTATACGCAGTTTATGGCAAAAGATAATCTGCCGTTTCATACAATTATGTGGCCCGCGACGATTTTGGGAACGCGCGAGCCTTGGAAGATGGCGGACTATATTAAGGGCTTTAACTGGCTGAATTATTACGGCGGTAAGTTTTCGACTAGTTCTAAGCGCGGGGTGTTTTTGGATCAGGCACTAGAGATTGCGCCGCCGGATTATTGGCGCTATATGCTGATGGCGAGTGCGCCAGAGTCGGCGGATTCGGCCTTTACCTGGGAGCAGTTTCAGACCAAGGTGAACAAGGAGCTAGCGGATAATTTTGGTAATTTTATCAACCGAATTTTGAAGTTTACGGCGTCGCGGTTTGGGAATGAGCTGCCTGCGGGGGGCGAGCCGGGTGAGGCTGAATCGGAGCTGGAGGCGCGGTGTAAGGAATTTGTGGAGGAGCTGCGATCGCACCTGAAAAACATGGAGTTTCGCAAGGCTACCGAAACTCTGAACGCGCTTTGGTCTGCGGGCAACCAATATATAGACGTGCGAGCGCCCTGGACATTGTTTAAGCAGGATAAAGCTGAAGCAGCGGTAGTAATTCGCACCTGTATTAATTTGATTCGGCTATATTCAGTGGCCTCAGCGCCTTTTATTCCGACAACGGCGGAGACCCTGTTCGATGCGCTGAAGCTGACGGATGAGGAACGGCGAAGCACCATGACAGCGGCGACTGACCTGACAATTCTTAAGGCGGGTCGAGCCTTTGAAGTGCCGCCTGTGCTGATTCAAAAAATTGATGACGACCGAGTTGCTGAGCTCAAGGCCCAGTACGGCGGCGATTAAAATAAAAAGCTGCCTGCCGTAGACGGTGAAGGTCTTAGGCAGACAGCTCGTAGGCTGTGTTTGAGCTTTTAGAAATTAGCTTCGGGCAGGAATAAGCGGAAAAGCTACCTGAAATAAGATCTAATGGCTAAACTGCTGCGCCGAGGCTTCTGTTAAAACGTCGGCGGGCTGATGGCCGATAGCGGCGATGAAAGCGGCTCTGTTTTTGGGCGAAACCAGGATAGACCGCTGCCGTCCGTAGTCGATTTTAAGGCGATTGGCTGAGAGCGAGGGGGCTGCGGATAGCGATCGCTTGGCAGTCACGTTTCTAATTTGGTCGAGTGGGATTGACCAGGAAAAAGGGCCAGCTTGAACGCGCATAATCGCTGAGTCTACTCGATAGTAGGTAGAGACCAAGAGCCAGGCTGGAATCAGAACGAGCGGTGCGATCGCTAAAACTGAATAGAGAACGGTCGAAACTTGAGCATCGGCCAAAGTTGGCGTGAGCGCTCGAAGCACAATGAGCGGTAGGCTAACGGCGAGAATGTAGAGCCAAGAATCCACGGCGGATTTAAAAAACATAGTAGGCACCTATTGAAGATTTGCGGGTTGAAAATTTGTAGCGTGATAGCTATAAAAAACAGCCGTTAGAGAAGAACGCTGGCTGAAAAAGCAGTTGCCGGTATGCTGCGTTTGAGTGGCCGTTGCAGCCACCCGGATAAACTACGGTTGTTATTAGGCTACCCACTGTGAAATACGCGATTGTCCTTTCGTTACAGTTCGCGAAGCCAGCATGTCGCCTCGTACTAGGGCTTAGACGTATTCAGCGTAGGTTGCTTTAAGTGCGATCGCGAACAGTGCGGCGGCGGTAATTTTCTCAGCGAGAGCGTTGCTGTGAGTTTAGTGAACCACTAGGGGCGCAGGCCGGCTATGACAGGCAGCACAACGGTGGTTCCATTGTTGGGTTTTTCATTTTGCGATGCTAGGGCCAAGATAGTGAGGCGTTGGCGATAGGAACCGTCTGAATGACGATCTATCCCGCTAGAATTAGCGGTGACGTTCTGCATTTGATTTGAGGTCTATGCTCTACTTGAGCCGCGCTAAGTTTTTATCCTTTGCTCTGTTGGCTTTAGCAGGCATGTTCAGCGCTGTACTAGTGAGCTGCAGCGCTGGCGAAACAGGGGGTAGCTCAGCAGACATGCCGTTCGTTGCGGTGTCTCAGTTTGTGGAACATCCTTCTTTAGATGCGGTGCAAGCGGGGTTAAAAGAAGGACTAGAGAAGGCTGGCTACAGGGAGGGTGAAAGCCTGCGATGGGAGCTGCTAAGCGCGCAGGCGAATCCAGCAACTGCGACTCAAATTGCCGATAAGTATGCGGCCGCTAGGCCCAATGTAATTGTGGCGATCGCTACTACAAGTGCTCAGTCAGCCGTTTCTAGGGCTAGCAATATTCCCGTTATTTTCTCGGCGGTAACCGACCCGCTTGCCGCCAAGCTAGTAGATAGTGTTGAAAGACCCAACGGATTCGTAAGTGGTGTAAGCGATCTATCGCCGGTTAAACAACAATTGGAGCTGATTAAAGAGATATTGCCAGCGGCTGAGACTTTGGGCATTATCTACAGCGCCGGTGAGGGTAACTCTGTGAGCATCGTCAATCTGGTAAAGGAAAACGCTTTGGATGCTGGATTTAGTGAAGTGAAAGAGGCGGTAGTTGTTTTAGCCAGTGAGGTGGCGACGGCTGCGCGTAATTTGGTTGGGTCTGTTGACGCAATTTACGTGCCGACCGATAGCACAGTGGTCTCGGCGCTAGCGTCGGTGGTGGAGATAGGGCAAGAAAATAGCCTGCCGGTGTTTTCGGGCGATACCGATTCGGTTGGGAGAGGCGCGATCGCTAGCATTGGATTCAACTACTACGACATCGGCGTTCAGACAGCGGAGATGGTTGTAAAGGTACTAAGAGGGGCTAGGCCGGGAGATCTGCCCGTAGAGTTTGCCAATGTTTTGCGGCTTGATATTAACCCAGCGGCTGCCGAGTCGATGGGCGTCACTCTACCGGAGTCGGTGATTGAAAGAGCGGACGAAACCGTACAGTAAAAAGACTGAATACAGTAGAAAGACTGAATACAGTAGAAAGACTGAATATGCTACAGAAACAGCAGCAGTCCTGAATAGCCTAAGGCACCTGCTGAAAACGTCCAGAATCTGCTTTCTCTTGCTTGCGGCAGCTCTTCTTTGAGGACGTTGAGAATAATACCCCCCGAGAGAAAGGCGAACAGCACAGCGGTTAGCGCTTCGCTGATATCGGTTTGAGACCCCACTGTCCATCCTAAAATGACGGCAGCAGCAAGTATCCAGCGCCCTATACGACGATAGGCTCCTTTGTGGTCTTCTCTGAGGCTAAAGTCGTTGACGATGAAGTGCAGCGCCATTGCGATCGCGTAGATAATTAGGCTATAGATTCCGGGTTCTTCTCTATGCGTTAGCAGATAGCCGATCAGCGCGTTGTAAAGCGCAAAAGATACCATATGTAGCCAAAAAACGCTCGGCTGAGTGACATCTCCCTCACCGGCTTCGCGATTTTCCTGTCTAGAAACTTTGGCCGCGCGCTCTAGCCCGTAAAAGGCTAGCAAGCCCATTAGCGCTACGATATAGACGTGATGCTCAACGGCTGAGAGCACGGCGACTTCATCTACAAAGTTTGCTTGAGCGTTGCTTAAATCTGGAAGGACATGAACAAAAATGTAGGCAACTGAAACTCCGCTACCAATAGAAAGCCACCGGCTACGAGGTTTGGTATCTAAAAACCTGAGTCGACAAGCTGCGATATGAGCGGCGGATAGTAACAGCGCCGCGATGGCTGATATCAGCAAATTTAGATCGGATGCTGAATACGGCAAGTTGCTTTCCATCTAAATAGCTCTGCATTAGTTGGGCAATAGCTACGTGGCTAAGCGCAGGTGCTACTCAGACCACTTAGCTATCTATCTATCTAGCCATGCTACTTGAGAAAGCGTGATTCTTTTGGAAAGAACTGCCGCCAATACTAGTTCGCGATGACAGGGCTAGTCGTTTGGCGAGCGCGAGACTCTCCTTGCTGGGATAGTACGTCTTCATCGATAGTGTCGTCGCTAAGATTGCTTTTCGCCCGGATGACGGCAGCTTCGCTAGCTTCAGGGACGGCGGCAGGATCTACGCTAGCGGTGGTATCTGCTTGGCTGCAAGCTGTCGTTACCATCAGGGTAAGCCCGGCAATAAAGACGATGGCAATGCGGCGTAGCGTGGCAAAAGCCGAAGATGAGAAAAGGTTCATAAAAAAGTCCTCTAACGTCTGATAAAAATGCAAGCGTTGAGAATTGAAAAACATCAAGACATTCTTGAGCGTAAAGATTGATGGATCTTCCGTCGTCTGTCTGCGGTCAGACGTTGAATGGGGCTATCCGGTTTAGATTAGATATTAATTGCTTTCGATGGGCCTTTAGAGAAGGAATATTTTATGAATAATAGCTGGGTTCGATTGGTTATTTTGCTGTCTATTTTGCTGCTGGTGGTATTTCCGTTTGCTGGACTTGCACCGCTAACGCTGTTGTTTTTTGCGGCAGTGGTTGGCTGGGCCTTTCAATTGGCTAACACTATCATTACTGCTACAGAGCCCAAAGATGCGGAGCGATAAAGCTTAGAGCCTGCATCAATGCCCCTTATGACGTATTTCTAGCGGGTGGGACGGGAAACGAAACTCTACTTTTGATAGTGAATAGAATTAAAGAGAGCTGTTCTTATGTGAGGAGACCTTTTACTAGAACAACTGGAACGATTTAATGTCAGCTATCACGCCCGACCAAATTCCCGCTCAGTCTCAAGATCGTCAGCCCGCGCACGAGAGTGAGATGACGCCTGCTCCGATTTATGATCGCGATAGCTACAAAGGCAGCGAAAAGCTAAAGGGTAAGGTGGCCCTTATTACCGGCGGCGACAGTGGAATTGGCCGCTCGGTAGCCGTGCTTTACGCCAAAGAGGGGGCAGATGTTGCGGTTTCTTATTTAGATGAGCATGAGGACGCTAAGAAAGTAAAGGAGCTAGTGGAGGCGGAGGGCCAGAAGTGCTTGCTGCTGCCCGGCGATCTAACGAGCGAACCTTTTTGCAAAGAGATTGTACAAAAGACTGCGGATGAATATGGCCGACTAGATATTTTGGTGAGCAATGCGGCTGAGCAGTATATGGAAGAAGATTGGGACGGCATTGATGCGGCCCGGTTGGGAAGTATCTTTGGCACAAACGTGTTCCCGATGTTTTATCTTTCGAAGGCGGCGATTCCTTTGATGAAGGAAGGCAGCTCGATTATTATCACAACTTCGATCAATGCCTATAAGGGCAATGCACCTCTGCTGAGCTATTCGACAACGAAGGGTGCGAATTTGGCATTTCTGCGATCGCTCTCTCAGCGATTAATCGAAAAGAAAATCCGCGTTAATGGCGTTGCCCCAGGCCCGATCTGGACACCGTTTATTCCAGATGCGTTTCCCGCTGACAAGGTAGAAGGCTTTGGTAAACAGGTGCCGATGAAGCGAGCCGGACAGCCGGTAGAAGTGGCTACTTGCTTTGTGTTCTTGGCGTCTGAAGATGCCTCGTATATGACCGGACAGGTGCTGCATCCTAACGGCGGCGTGGTAGTCGGCGCATAGGATTAGCCATGTAGAAGCTATTCCACCATTGTTCCTCTATAAAGAGAACCCTAGAAAAGGGCCGTATCCTGATTTTTTCTGGGGTACGGCCCTTTTACGATCTTTCGTTGCACAAATTAGCAGCTTCCGGGCTGAGAATGATCTGACGCTTTTGAATATCTAACCAGCCTTCGTTTCTAAAGTCTTTGAGCAGCCGAGTCACGGTGACGCGGGTGGTGCCGATAATCGTCGCTAGCTGATGGTGCGTAAGGCGAATATTAATCTGTACGCCTTGGGTTGAAACCTGTCCAAAGTCTTGAGCGATTTGTACGAGCAGGCACTTTAAGCGATCGGCAACTAGACGCTTACCGGCAATAGACAGCCAGGCTTCAGTCTGCTGTAAACGGCGCACGACCTGCGGGAAAAGTCCGGCTATTAGCGTTGGTGAGGCTTCTATTTCTTCTACTCCTAAGGGCAGCAGATCTACTTCTGTAAGCGCAGTTGCCCAGTAAGGATCGATCTGGGTGAAGGTGCTGCCGAAAGCGGTGGTGGGGCCGCAAAGTCCGACGATGCTCTCGCTTCCATCTGGATGGATGGTATGGAGCTGGACGACGCCTCGGTAGACCAAGTAGAGGTAGTTGGCGCGGAGCGGAATGCTTTGCGTAGGCGCATGGGTGATGAGCGATCGCTCTTGATAGAGCTGTTCTATCAGGCTGACAAACTGTTTGCTAGGGGGGGCGGCGAGGGGCAAAGCGTTGATAGACAAAACAAATGGCTCCAGATGTGTGCTAGCAAACCAAAGCATTCATCCGCTTTCTGGTAGTCTTTGAAAAATCCTCTTCAAGGAAAAGGCCAGTAGAAAACATACTGTGGTTGCTTAGTGCAAATTGTTAGCTTTCAATATTAACCCTTAGAAAAGAAAAGGTTAAGGTTCGGCAAACTCTAGGAGCTATTTACCGTAGCGATCGCTGGGCTTGTATTGATTGCTTAGGTAGTTTCTTATAAAGAAGCTACCGCCAAATCAGGCCGAATAAGAATATCCCATTTGGGCAAAAGCGGATGGCGTTCTAATCGAGCCTCGATCGGTTTCATCTGTTCTTTTGTCAGCGCAATCCCTTTTTCGTAAATCGATGGATTCAATTCGATGGTCGGGTGCGCCCCTTTCCACTTCATACTCTTGGCCCAAACCAGCATCGTGGGCAAGTCAATCAGCATCGTTCCATTCCAATGTTGTTCGAGAATGCCCCAACAGCGCTCTATTGGATTGTACTTGCTGTGATAGGGCGGATAGTAGAGCAACTGAACGGGTTTGCCGATTTGATCTACCCAATCGACTAGGCGTTTGAGAAATTGGGTTCTCGTGCCGCTGTTCTCTGGACCATTATCCACTTTAATCTGAAGCATGGGTATGTGATGTTGAACCTGGGGCGTCAGCTTTGCCCACCAAGCTTGCAAGGTATCGACAATAAAATCACTGGTCTTATAGGAACTGCCGAAACCGATGAACAACTCACCGGTATCCTCATCCACAATGCCACAGGGAATATAGGTTTCTTTGATACCCATATCGTGGTCGTCGGCCTGCCGGTGACCACGGGTCAAACCGCCTCTCGATAAGTTGCCGAGCTTGACCGTCGCCTTGCAGTCCAAGCTCACTCGCTTAGCGCAGTGGTCTTGCGCTTGCTGATCTTTGCGCTCAATGTTCTCAAAAATGGCGTCGGTCTCAGGGACTTTTTTTAGGCTTAACTTTGACGACTGGGCGCAATCGGTAGCCTAATCGGTTTAGCACAGCGGCCATGGTGCTGGCCGCTGGCAGGTGCTCATCAGCGTAGCCTTGAGCTTTGAGTTGGCGCAGCGCTTCGGCTGCTGTCAACCGGGTGAATGCGATTGAACTAGTGAAGCTAGGCTCCTGCTGAGCATGCGTCTCTGCTAGTTGCTTGAGCGCTGCCGCTGCCGATGGCTGCCGCTCTTCCCAACGCTTATTGCCACTCAAGTCTGACTGCTCACCCTGACAGATCACGCCCGTTCGTTTTTCGCCTAAGCCAACCGTCACCGTGCGACGACTCCAGCCAAACTGACTCTCTGCTAAGCGAGCGCTGCCATTGCAGTACTTCAACGCCATCTCCGCTTGAAATGCTCGTCGCTTAACGCCCGTCAGATGCGTAGCCGCTAACCGCAGATCTTCTATTTGTGACTCACTTAAGCCTGGCGATTCCTGAACTGATGACAATAGCCTAATCAATGGCACTGACTTAAGCCGAATCAAGCAGCTAGCTTAGCTTTGAGAACAGCGCGGGGTTGCTTCATTCGAGGAAAAGGTTTGGGCCTGCGTTTGACCACTCTGGG
>Ga0209194_1000553_pt1 | contig 29191 bp, 28 predicted proteins | sample COGITO_mtgs_1004_FD_184787 | JGI IMG/M metagenome (GOLD analysis project Ga0209194, IMG submission 184787) | Pelagic marine microbial communities from North Sea - COGITO_mtgs_100413 (SPAdes) (version 2) | ecosystem: Environmental > Aquatic > Marine > Epipelagic ...
CCAGGGCTTTCACAGCTAGCTTATCAAACCACCTACGCGCGCTTTACGCCCAGTAATTCCGATTAACGCTCGCACCCTCCGTATTACCGCGGCTGCTGGCACGGAGTTTGCCGGTGCTTCTTCTGTAAGTAACGTCAAAATTGTTGAGTATTAATCAACAACCATTCCTCCCTACTGAAAGTGCTTTACAACCCTAGAGCCTTCTTCACACACGCGGCATGGCTGGATCAGGCTTTCGCCCATTGTCCAATATTCCCCACTGCTGCCTCCCGTAGGAGTCTGGGCCGTGTCTCAGTCCCAGTGTGGCTGATCATCCTCTCAGACCAGCTACGGATCGTCGCCTTGGTGAGCCATTACCCCACCAACTAGCTAATCCGACTTGGGCTCATCCAATAGCGCAAGGTCCGAAGATCCCCTGCTTTCTCCCGTAGGACGTATGCGGTATTAGCCTGCGTTTCCACAGGTTATCCCCCACTACTAGGTAGATTCCCAAGCATTACTCACCCGTCCGCCGCTCTACTTGCCCCGAAGGACTTTCGCGCTCGACTTGCATGTGTTAGGCCTGCCGCCAGCGTTCAATCTGAGCCATGATCAAACTCTTCAGTTCAATCTTTAACCTCACCAATGAAGGAGAGGAAATGGTTACGCAAAACCTGCTTTACCATTTAAAATCTCGGTTTCAAAAACCATACACTTATTGATTCACCGAAGTGAATCTATGAGTTACTTGCTTTTGATGTTTTATAATCCAACATCAACTAGCAAGTACCCACACGCATTGCTTGATTAAATTTTTAAAGAACGATTCGCTCATCAGAGCGGGGGGCGTATTCTATAGATCGCCAACCTTTTGTCAACATAAGAATGAACTATTTAATGCTAAATTCAATCTCTGTAACTGGTCTTTCTTTTACTTCTCAACATTGCTGTTGGGAGCGCGCATTCTAGCGTCAGCGCTGAGCATGTCAACAGTAAACGGTAAATAAATAGGGTCTCTGAGGACATTTGTTTTTGGCAGCGAATCCAGCTCGGTAATTTTGCGATTAGCAAGCGAAAAAACACCTAATTCATGAAAATTTACTGCGAATTAGCTTCTTTTTGAACTTGCTATTGGCTGGGCTTTTACCATCCTGACTTCGGCAAATCTTGCAAGTGCATACAGTTGTTATTATGGGGCAGCTTGAAGCACTGAATTTGACCTAGGTGTCAGCTCCAATTTCAACCACCCTTATAAATAACCATACGGCAACCTATCTAACTAACAGCTAACTTAACAACTACTTCTTTTTCTTGTCGTCTTGTCGCTTACTGTACTTGGTCACCGGCTTTTTCTTAAAGGTGGGCTTATTAACTGCCTTGCCTTTGGTGCTATAGGGGTTCTCGGAGGTGCGGAATTCCACTCGTACCGGCGTGCCATGTAAACCTAACTCACGGCGGAAGATCTTTTCCAGGTAGCGAGTGTATTGCGCAGGCACTGCATCAGTCTGATTGCCGTGAATAATAATAATTGGTGGATTGCGTCCACCGGCGTGGGCGAAGCGAAGCTTGATACGTCTGCCGTGAACCAGGGGTGGCTGATGCTCTTCTACTGCGCCCTCCAAGACCTTGGTCAAACGAGAGGCACTAAGCGCATCAGTAGCAGCACGATAGGCGTTCTCAATGGAGTCATAGAGGTTACCGACACCAGTACCATGCAATGCTGAGATAAAGTGCACATCGGCAAATTCAGCAAAGCGCAGTCGACGCTTAATGTCTTCTTTGATCTTCTCGCGCTTTTCTGGGTCAAGGCCATCCCACTTATTGACACCAATCACCAAACCACGACCCGCATCGATCACTGAACCCATCAGGTGCAGGTCTTGCTCGACCAACCCTTCGTGGGCATCGATCATTAGAACCACTACATTGGCGTCATCAATTGCCTGTAGTGTTTTAACGATGGAGAATTTCTCAATCGCCAACTTAATATTTTTGCGCTTACGTATACCGGCGGTGTCGATCAGCGTGTACTTTTTGCCGTGACGTTCGTAGTCGATATACACACTGTCGCGAGTGGTGCCTGCTTCATCGAAGACGACGACCCGGTCTTCACCGAGCAAGCGGTTAACCAGGGTTGATTTGCCCACGTTGGGACGTCCAACTACACCGATTCGAATGCCATTTAGACCACTGTTATCCGGCTCGGCATATTCGGGATAGGGCTCGAGCAACTCTTCCATCATCGAGCGTACGCCACGACCATGGGTGGCTGTGGTGGGGAACATGCCAGAGAAACCCAGCTGATAAAAATCAGCCAATGCTTCGGAGGGTTCCAGACCGTCGATTTTGTTGGCCACTAGATAGACTTTGCGGTTCTTCTTGCGCAGGGTCTCGGCGATCATATGATCAGCGGCAATAATCCCAGAGCGGCAATCCACAATGAACAGCACAATGTCGGCTTCATCCATGGCTAGCAGGGACTGTTCCGCCATACCCACGTCTATGCCTTCTTCTTCACCACTGATGCCGCCAGTGTCGATCACCATAAAGCGGCGGTCATACATCTCGCCATCGCCGTACTTGCGATCGCGGGTTAGGCCAGAATAATTGGCCACCAGCGCGTCGCGACTGCGTGTGAGTCGATTAAAGAGAGTTGATTTACCAACATTGGGGCGCCCAACAAGGGCGATAACAGGAATCATGGAATTAAAAATGCCGCAGTGTTTAAGTGCGGCATTCTACGTTAGTTGACCGGACATCACACTAAAGAAAATAAGTCCTTATAATCTCCCTTAGTTAGGCGCTCTAAGGGAGCAATTTTTCAACGCGCTCCCTATGCGGCAGCAGATCTGCGGCATGCTCTGCCACTATAGAAGCAGGCACATAATCTAGGTTGCCACTGGACAGACTACGAGTAAGCATCAATATCTTGAGGTCTGCCATGGTCATGCGACCATCGCAGAAAAACTCTCCGCCATTGGCCAGCAGAGTGGCATTGAGGCCCGCTAAAAACATCGGTATTGGTCCAGCAACCAGTTCAGTGCGAACGCGCTGCTTTTCGTCTTCCTGCATAAAAAAGGTGTTTACTAAAAGCTGCATAAGGTCATCGGCAGTATCCATCACATCGTCACAAACCGCTGCTTGCCAGTTGTCCTGGGGATACAGATCGGCCATTTTGCCGACCAGGCGATTGATCGCATTAGACTGATTGAGTACCTTGCCGTCGACTTCCATAACAGGAACTTGCTGATAGGGAAATTCAGCCTTTACTGTCGGCCATTCTGCAAGAGGAATGCGGCGGTCTTCAAAAGCGATGCCCGCTAAGTTGAGCGCCATACGTGCTGGCTCGCCGCGGCCACCGGGGAAATCAAAATAATTTAGTTTCAGGGTTGCTGCTGTCATGAGTGTTGAAAACTCCGGTTCTGTTAGTGGTCAGAGGATGGCATTGCCATCATCAAAAATCCTGAGAATGCCGCATTGGATGGCGACAGACTGCTATCGACTTTGGTTTTTGCCTCGTTAATTAAATCCCGGTAGGCAGTATAGAACTCCCAACTCGGGGTTGGCTTGTAGATCAAGCCCTCAACATCAAAATGCTTAATCACATTTTTTGCCGTGGTCGGTTTTACAAATACTTCAGTGGTTGGCGCATAGTAAGTTGGAATAATTGAGATCAGGCTCCACTTCGCTAGCTTTTCGGTTTTCAGCAGTTCCACTAGGGCCTCAAAGCCGGCCTGCTTATTATCTGTATGCAACAGTTGGTGCATAGCCTGAACCATAAAGGACTGTTCCCCGGGGGCCAAACGCTTAACAAAGTCGCGGAACTTGGGCTTCTCAAACATAGAGACCATTGAGGAGCGACCCACTACCTTGGCCATATCCTCAACGTACTGATCGATATTTTTTCGCGCCCGGGCACTAAAGCTCTCATGGGCCATGGTGATCATTTTCTCCATGGAATGGCGCTTACCAATTTTGATCATTTCCGGATCGGCAAAGCCGCCGGGATAACGGGACAAAAAGTTGGCCTCGGCCTGTTTGAGTTTTTTGTTATTAAGTTGAATCATAGATTGATCTCTGTGGACGCCAAGACAAGCTGACTATAGACCAAGAAGAAAAGAAAAGGCCCTCCACTGTCTTGGGCCATCGAGCTATCAAACTATCAAACTATCAAACTATCAAACTATCAAACTATCAAGCTGACAGACTAGCAAACTAACGCAGTGGAGGCTTTTGAATCAAAGGGCGGGCTATTACTGAATCTTGAATGCGCTCAGGGAGCCGCCATTAGACTGCACAATCAAACTATCACCAACGGTCAACATAGGTGCACTGACACCACTACCATCGACCTTGGTACGAGCAACAAAGCTGCCGTCTTCGGTACTAAGCAAGTGCAGGTAGCCTTCAGCATCAGCAACGGCAATATAACCAGATAGTACTGCAGGGCCGGTGACACGACGTAAAAACAGCTGATCATTGGTCCAGTCAACCTGGCCGCTGCCAGAACTGAAACCACGCACTGTACTGTCTGCTTCACTGACAAAAACCTGACCACTACTATAGGCCGGCGAACTATGTGAGGAACCATCTTGGAACCACAGGCTTCTGCCAGTGCCACGAGATATAGCACCCAAGCGCCCCTGATAAGTCACTGCATAAATCACATCATCAACTAGCAAGGCTGGGCCGTCGACATCAACCATGCGTTCTAGGTCGGTACGACCCTTTGGCAGCGCCAGTCGCGATTCCCAAATCAATGAGCCATTTTCTGGGTTAAAAGCAATTAATTTGCCCGAATCAAAACCGGCCAAGATCATTCTTTCAGTGACTAACGGTGCACTGGTGCCGCGCACTGTGAGCAGAGGTGCATCGTCTTCATGCTGCCACAGGACATCACCATTCTCTCCATCTAAGGCGAATAGTTTGTTGTCGATAGTCTGTACGGCAACCACATCGCCATTACCCTGAGGGCTAGCCAAAATCTCTGAACTAACGGTGGCGGTCCAGATTACTGAGCCATCTGCCGCACTCAATACGTAGACTTCACCTTCAATACTACCAACCAATACCTGGCCCGGAGCATAGCCAACTCCGCCAGAAATCGAGACATCTAACTCGGTACTCCAGAGACGCTTGCCGGTGGCTATATCAATGGCGCTGACCTTGCCTTCGTGATCAGCGGCAAACACTGTATCGCTGCTCGCGGCAGGACGCAGACTGCTCCAAAACTTTTTGTTACCGCCGCCAACTTTTGTTGACCACTGCTTTTTAATTTTTACCTGCTGTTCGAATTTAACCAACTCTGCTGGCTTTATTTCGTCCTCGTCATCGCCACCAAACCAACTACAGCCTGAAATCAACAATGCACAGAGTAATAAATTAAGTTTTTTCATGAGGCGTCGCCCTGTTCCACAGACTCTTCGGCTTCAACCGATTTGCTCGCCACTGGTTTTACTTGACTGATCTTCAGCTGCAGCAGCTGACTAGCGGAGCTGTTGCCCGCGTCAATACTCATCATGGCTGCTTCATAGGCCGAATAAGCTGCACCAGCGTTGCCCTGCTGCTGATAGAAATCACCTTTGGCTTCGTCAAAGGCTGACTTTAGCTCACCAGCATCAACACCCTGCACTAACTGCAGAGCTGTATCCAGATTGCCAGCGGCGGCTTCAACTCGCGCCAATCGCAGGCGTGCGATATTCTCATTTACAGTTTCGTCGGCATTGTCCATAGCCCACTGCAGCTCAACAGCGGCAGCCGTTAAATCAGTGCTTTCAACCGCCAGCTTGGCTTTAATCAGCGCGGCATAAAAGGCATATTGCGTATTGCTGTAATCTTGCTTGAGCGTTTCAGCCAGCAGGCTAATTTCAGCCTGCTTGTCTGTACCCAGAGCATCACCGGGAACTACACCATCCATGTTGTCTAGCATCTCTTGATAAACCAGCGATGCTGCTGCGGTTTGATCGTCGACATAATCGGTCCATGCTTGCCAGCCAAAATAACCACCAACAGTAAGCACTATGGCCAGAACGACCTGTTTGCCGTTCTCATCCCACCAGCGCTTAAGGGCTTCGATTTGCTCTTCTTCAGTAATATGGTCTGCCACAGGTGTTCCTCAATCAGTCGTTAATGTAATTATTAGGTTAGCCAATTGGTCTTGATCAACCGTTTCTTGGGGGCGATCTTGACGCAAAAACTTGACCCCCACTTTATTATTTGCGGCTTCATCTTCACCCAATATCAAGGCAATAGAGGCGCCACTTTTGTCAGCTTTTTTCATTTGCGATTTAAAACTTCCGCCGCCGCAGTTAGTCTGCAAGCGCAGGGTTGGACAGTGGGTACGCAGATTTTCTCCAAGCACCAATGCCTGCCTGTTCACATCGCCAACGGCAACCAGATAGAGATCCACCGTCTGGCCGACACTATCCGGCACTACGCCCAACTCGTCAAGCAGCAGCACCAGCCTTTCCATGCCCATAGCAAAGCCAACTCCGGGACAGGGTTTGCCGCCGAGCTGTTCCACTAGGCCGTCGTAGCGGCCGCCAGCACAGACTGTTCCCTGAGCACCGAGACTGCTGGTAACCCATTCGAAAACCGTCTTCGAGTAATAGTCGAGACCACGTACTAGACGAGGATTAATTTCATAGCTAACACCTGCGGCATCGAGCATAGCGCGCAGTTGGTCAAAATGTTCTTTGGATTCGCTATCTATATAGTCCTGCAGAACCGGGGCGTCGTTTAGCAGCGCTTGGGTATCGGCATTTTTACTATCGAGAATACGCATCGGATTCGAGTGCAGCCTGCGCTGACTGTCTTCATCGAGCTGGTCGTGACGGGCACTGAGGTAGCCTACCAATGCGGCGCGATAGATTTTACGGTCTGCAGATGTGCCGAGAGAATTGATCTGCAGGGTCACTGCCTGATCAATTTTTAAGGCTTGCCAGAGTCGCGCTGTAATCAGCAGCAGCTCAGCATCTATATCCGGGCCGTTTAGACCGAAGGCTTCGACGCCGACTTGATGAAACTGACGAAGACGTCCCTTCTGGGGGCGCTCGTGGCGGAACATGGGGCCTGTATACCAGAGCCGTTGAATCTGATTGTGCAGCAGGCCGTTCTGATTACAGGCGCGCACACAGCTCGCTGTACCCTCTGGGCGCAGGCTGAGGCTGTCGCCGTTGCGATCCTCAAAGCTGTACATTTCTTTTTCGACTATATCGGTAACTTCACCGATTGAACGCTTAAACAGTTCTGTCTGCTCAAGAATCGGGAAGCGAATTTCTCTGTAGCTGTAGCGCGCCAGCACATCGGCGATCACTAGCTCGAGATATTGCCAAGTGGGGGACTGATCCGGGAGTAAGTCGTTCATTCCGCGAATGGATTGAAGTTTCATAAGTTGTTGGCCCTTAGCCTATAGCAGTTAGCCTGTGGTAATTAGCCGGTCGCAATTAGCCTTTAGCAATTATCTGCTCAGCTTCATGAGCCAGCTTGGCTTCTATGGCCGCAGCCTTGGCGCGAATCTGTGCTTCCAGTTCATCGACCAAATTTTCATTGCCGATTTTGTGCTCGGGGACGCCATCTAGGTAAACCAGATTGGCTGGTGAGCCGCCAGTCAAACCGAAGTCGGACTCTTTGGCTTCACCTGGCCCATTAACAATGCAGCCGATAATCGACACATCCATTGGCACGGTAATATCTTCAAGACGACTCTCTAATGCGTTGACTGTCGAGATCACATCAAAGTTCTGCCGCGAACAACTGGGGCAGGCTATAAAGTTAATCCCTTTGCTGCGCAGACGCAGACTGCGGAGCATATCCCAGGCCACTTTAGCCTCTTCTACTGGATCCGCTGCGAGGGAGACACGTATGGTATCGCCAATACCGTCGAGCAGTAGCGCACCCAGACCTATAGAAGATTTCACTGTGCCTGAACGTAAGCCACCGGCCTCAGTGATACCGAGGTGCAGCGGTTGTTCGATACGGGTTGCCAGATCGCGATAGGCAGCCACAGCCATAAAAATGTCTGAGGCTTTGACGCTGACTTTAAAGTCTTGGAAATCGTATTTGTCGAGCAGGTCGACATTGCGCATGGCTGATTCAACCATGGCTTCTGCTGTCGGCTCGTTGTACCTACGCAGTATATCTTTGCCCAGGGAACCGGCATTGACGCCGATTCGAATGGGAATGTTCAAGTCACGAGCCTTAGCGATCACTTCACGCAGGCGGCTCTCTCGAGAGATATTACCCGGATTGATACGCAGGCAGTCAACACCTAGGTCGGCCACCCGCAGGGCTATATGGTGATCAAAATGAATATCGGCTACTAAGGGGACATTGACCAATTTACGGATCTCACCAAAGGCCTCAGCCTCTTCCATAGAGGGTACAGAGACACGAACTATATCGGCACCAGCGGCTTGGATACGGTTTATCTGAGCGACTGTCGCTGCGACATCTCCAGTACTGGTATTGGTCATGCTCTGAACAGAGATTGGCGCATCACCGCCAACGGGAACGCTACCAACCATGATCTGTCGCGACTTGCGTCGCACGATGGGTGTGCCACTAAACATTTAATCTATTACTCTGGTTAGTTACTGTTTTAACCACGCCTGATATTCAAGATTCTCTTTTGAGTAGGGAAACAAATTCTTTAGTTTCAATCCCTCACTGGCAGCATTGTCTCTATTGCCAAAGCGCTGCTCTATTCTCACCGACAGCCACAGACTCTTTGACGTGGGCTTGCTCAACTGCCGGAATCGATCCAGTGCCATTTTACTCAGCGGGTAATTCTGCTGCTGAAAATAAATCTCGGCAGCCTCTATAAACGGAGGTGCAAATCCTGCTGACAGCTGGGTGGCTTTCTCAAAGGATTCCACTGCTGCCTCTACATCACCAAGACGCTTCTGGCTGAGCCCCAGTATATAAAAAGCCTGAGGACGACGCTCATAGGCTAGGTCCTGAGTGACCAACTGCATCTCTTCAAGAGCCTCTTGTATGCGTCCCTGATTAAACAGGAAGGCAGAATAATTGTAGCGGGCCAGCGTATAAGTACTGTCTGCTGCCAGCGCTTTGCGATAGTGCCGCTCGGCCAGCTCAAATTCTTGTTCCATCTGATATAACAGTGCATAGCCATTATAAAGCTCTGCAGACCGCGGCTTAAACGCCTTGGCTTTCTCTAAATGAATTCGGGCGAGATCCCGGTTGTTAGAGCTTATATAACTGAGGGCCAATCTAATATGCTGCTGATTTGCCGCATCCGGATCTGCCCCTGCACTTTTTTCTGCACCGCTCGACACACAGCCGGCGGTTGCTATGACTGCAAGCAACAACAAAAATCTCGAATAATTTCTTATCGGTTTCTTCATGCTTTACTCTCCGTGTCATTGCTCCCATCAAACGGCTTTCTCAAGAGAAACAATTTATAAACCGCAGCATTCCTATGCTGTTTCTAACCTATCGCAACGCTCTCGCTAATCGCTAGCCAACAATCTTGACCACCTGCTCTTCATCCATGTCCTGCAAACGCTTTTTATAGCGCTCTTGGCGCTTAGTGCGGTCGTTGACCTCACCGGCCAACTGACCACAGGCAGCGGCTATATCATCACCGCGAGTGGTCCGAACAGTCACAGTGTACCCGTCATTTTGCAGAATGTCCCTAAACCGGTTGAGTGCCACTTTAGTGACTCTTTTATACTCCGATCCAGGGAATGGGTTAAATGGAATTAGGTTTATCTTGCAGGGTAAATCTCGCAACAAGACAGATAATTCTTTGGCGTGTTCATCGCGATCATTGACTAGGTCCATCAGCGTATATTCAACCGTAACCTTGCGCCGATTGTCAGGCATTTTATCCAGGTAGCGTTTGGCGCTATCAATAAAGTCGGCTAGCGGATACTTGCGGTTAATCGGCACCAGCTGATTGCGCAATTCATCGTTTGGCGCATGGAGTGAGATGGCCAGAGAGACATCACTGACGTCTCCTAGCTTATCTAATTCCGGAACCACACCGGCGGTGCTCAGGGTCACGCGACGCTTGGACAGGCCGTAGGCATTGTCGTCCATCATCAGGCTCATGGCATCGACCACATTATTGAAGTTCATCAATGGTTCGCCCATACCCATCATCACCACATTGGTGACACGGCGGGGATTTTTGGTATCAAACTGATCAAAGGATTTGGCTGCAATCCACAGCTGACCAATAATCTCAGCGGTGGTTAGGTCGCGGGCAAAGCCCTGCTTGCCAGTGGCGCAGAAACTGCAATCCAGGGCGCAGCCGATCTGTGACGAGACACAGAGGGTACCGCGGTCGCGCTCGGGGATATAGACCATTTCGATGCAGCTACCGCCATCGACTTTGATCAACCACTTGCGTGTGCCATCGACGGAGTCCTGACAGCTGACAACCTCCGGGACCACCACTTCGGCGACTTCGGCTAGGCTTTCGCGCAGGCCCTTGGAAATATTAGTCATCTCGCTGATATCATCAATTCCGTACTGATGAATCCACTTGAGGATCTGGGTGCCACGGAAACGTTTCTCACCCAGAGACTCTAAAAAGTCGCCGATGCGGGAAGCAGAAAGCCCCAAGAGGTTAGTCTTAACCTTTCGGGGCTGTTCGTCGTGGACTACTGTTGCGTTTGGTTCCTGGGACATAGATGTCCTGGTCTCTCAGTTTCTCTCGATCTTCTCTTAGCTTCTCTACCTAAATCCTAACCTAGGCCCTAGATAGAGAGAGAAAAGAACATTAACGAGAGCAAATTTCATTGTCGGCAAAGAAGTAGGCGATTTCACGAGTAGCTGATGCTACTGCGTCGGAACCGTGTACTGCATTGGCGTCGATTGATTCTGCAAAGTCTGCACGGATAGTGCCGGCTTCTGCTTCTTTAGGGTTAGTTGCACCCATCAGATCACGGTTGGTCATAACCGCGTTTTCGCCTTCCAGAACCTGTACAGAAACAGGACCGGAAGTCATGAATGATACCAGATCCTTAAAGAAAGGACGTTCGCTGTGTTCAGCGTAAAAACCTTCGGCTTGTTCCTGAGTCAGCTGCTGCATTTTGCAGGCAATGATTTGCAGGCCAGCAGTTTCAAAACGGCTGAGGATTTGGCCAACAACATTTTTTGCCACTGCATCGGGCTTGATGATAGATAAAGTGCGTTCAGACGCCATGAAGATTTCTCCGAAAAATTGAGTCGTGCTTAAAAAATTGCCCTAATGGGCGGAAAGCGCGGATTCTACCTGCCTGAGACAGTGGTCACAATAGGTTTCTCGGCTAGACACAGCCTGACAGACTTCTATGGGACAAGCTAGGCAACCAACAGACGCTGAAACTTATCCAGAGAGACGGGCATACTGAAATGAGCGCCCTGATATTTCTCGCAACCAAGATCGCGTAATATCTCCAAAACCTCACGTTTTTCAACGCCTTCAGCCACGACATCAAGGCCGTAGTGATGGGCCACCATCATGATTGCTTCAACTAGACCTAGGGTTTCTTTGTCAGAGTTGAGGTGGGTAATGAATTCACGGTCAATTTTCAAAATATCCAGTGGCAGGCGCTTGAGATAGATCATCGACGAGTAGCCGCTGCCGAAGTCGTCGATGGCAAAGCGGGTTCCCATGTTGCGAATCTTTTTCATCTTATCCACCACCGACTCAAAATCATCGATCAATAGAGTTTCGGTGACTTCTAGGGTGAGCATATCGGGGCGAATATCGTAGCTCTTCAGACTGTGCTCAAGGGACTTGATCAGCTGTGGATCATGAAACTGCTTTGGGCTGATATTCACTGCCATTTGCATATCCGGTGTCCAGAGACCCTGATCGAGCATATTGCGCAGATATTCACAGGAGGTACGAATCACCCATAGGCCGACGTCGACAATCATGCCCGAAGATTCTAGCACCGGAATAAAATCAGCCGGTGAGCGCATAGCCTGACCTGAATGCATCCAGCGCAGCAGCACTTCGCCGCCCACCACATCCCCGCTATGGGTCGAGACCTGAGGCTGCAGGTGAAGATCAAATTCTTGATTGGCGACGGCTTTGCGCAGGCTGGACTGCATGTTGATACGCTGCCTTGCCTGACGGGTTATCTGGGAATCAAATAGCACTACATTATCGCGGCCTCGACGCTTGGCCTCGAACATGGCACTTTCGGCCTGCTGTACCGCCTGCTCGGCGCTGACGATAACCTCCGGCGAAGCATAGTAGAGGCCGGCATATAAGACACTGATGCCGACACTGGCAGTGACACTGACTTCACCGCTCTCGGTAAAAAAAGGTCGGGTTAAAATGCAGCGAATTTCATTGGCTATGGCCAAGCTGGCTTCCCGCGCTTGCTCGGCACTGTCGGCAATATTTTCAATCAAGACTAAGAACGAGTCCCCTGCCACCTGGTCCATTTCCATATTCTCAGTGCAGAGACCTTTGATGGTTGCGGCAGCCCGTTCAAGAATCTGATTACCTACGGCTTTCCCTAGGGATTCATTGATCGAATTAAAATGGTCTAGATCGATTAGCAACAGGGCACCACAGGTCGTGTCGCTCTGGGGCTTATCTAAGTATTCGCCAATGCTATCGATCAGCCTGAGGCTTACCGGTAATCCTGAGAGGGTCTCATAGCGATCTTGATCGGATTGTTGCTCAGATAATTTTACTGACGCAGAGGTGACGACAGTCTCTGATTGAGGGTCAGCCTCTGTTTCGATCACAGCTGCAACTGAATCTTTACCTATGCGCTCTTCAACGACCGACTCTTCATCTACAGGCTCCTGATCTACAGGCTCTTCGAGCAAAGCCTCTGGCAACTCAGACTGGTCAACAGCAATGGTAGAGAATTCTTTGACCACCATTTGGGCCAGTGCAGGAAGTGGGTAAAGGGTAATGCTGAGAACGTCATCGCTGCTGCCATCCTCTTCACCCTCAACGGGGCCCAGAGAGACGACAATTTCGTCTTCTTCGAGAATATTTTCTGAACGCCAGAGGATGCCAGAGAGCTGGTCTTGTTGGAGTTTTTCGATGACTTGCTTGAGCTGATCAACCGAGGCCGGTTGTTGAGCCTGATCTTCGCTGAGTACGGCGCCAATGATCTCGGAGCGCTGGCATTTGAGAATTTGCAGCGCCCGGCTATTGACGTCGATACAGACGCCATAGGCAAATAGCAGCGTGCCAAAGGGGGCTCTGTCTAAGACTTTTTTATACAGCTTGTGTCGGTCTGCCATCCTTTGCCTGAGTCTCGCTTCCTGCGCGCCTTAGCTTTTACCACCTAGACGCGGCGTTAATCTTGCTCTTCTAGCCAGGCCATTTGAATTGCTTCGAGAACTTTCTCTCCACAACGGTCTGGGTCATCGGAAAACTCTTCCAGCGCCAAAACCCATTTCCGCAAATCAACAAAATTTACGTACTGTGGATCCACGTCCGGATAGTTGTCCGTTAGCTCAATGGCGATGTCATGTATATCTGTCCACTTCAGCATAGTCTATTACTCCATTTCATGCCGTTCTTAATCTGCTCCGCTCCCTCTATTAGAGAACAGAGCGCAGAGAGCCTTCAACCGCTGGCTCAGTGTTTCTCTGACACCATATTAATAGTGTATCTTGGGATTTCGACAACTAGGTCTACGTCACCGGCAACCAGCTGACAGCTCAGTCGAGAGTCAGGATCCACACCCCAAGCCATATCGAGAAAATCTTCTTCCAGTTCATCCGCCACGGGCAGTTCCATGAAGCCTTCGCGAACATGCACATGGCAGGTAGTGCAGGCGCACGACATCTCGCAAGCGTGCTCAATTTCTATACCGCTGCGCAGTGCCGCTTGGCACACGCTCTCGCCCGGGTTTGATTCAACTACCGCCCCTTCCGGGCACAGATCTTCGTGAGGTAAAAATACTATACGTGCCATTAAAGGGTGTTCTCCACATCATCAAGACTTTGTCCTGCCAGCGCATTTTTGATGCTGGCATCCATTCGGCGCGCAGCGAACTCTTCGCTCACCTTGCCTACCGATTCAATTTGTCGCAGTAATACCCGATGCTCGGTGCTGCTATCACGCACTACCTGTAATTCTTTAACCGCCACTTCAAGGCAGTTGTATTCCGCCTCATCAAGCAGTGCACGACCATCTTTTACCAGTGCCGCACCAAGATCTTCAATCATTCGATCTGCCTCGACCTGCTGCTCACGAAGCGCACGAGCCTGCATATCCTCTTTGGCATAACTAAAAGAGTCCTGCAGCATGCTGGTGATTTCATTTTCGTTAAGACCATAGGAGGGTTTAACCTCAATATGGGACTCGACACCGCTGATCATTTCACGAGCATTAACGCTCAGCAGACCATCGGCATCCACCTGATAGGCGACCCGAATCTTGGCTCCACCAGCGACCATCGGCGGTATATCGCGCAATTCAAAGCGCGCCAGAGAACGGCAGTCTGAGGCCAGCTCGCGCTCGCCCTGCAAAATATGGATCGCCATGGCGGTCTGACCATCTTTAAAGGTGGTGAACTCCTGGGCTTTTGATACGGGGATTGTGGTATTGCGATGAATAATTTTTTCGATCAAGCCACCCATGGTCTCGATACCCAGAGACAGAGGAATTACATCCAACAGCAACATATCGTCGCCGGACTTATTACCTACCAGCACTTCCGCCTGCAGGGCCGCGCCCATGGCAACAACCCGATCGGGATCGAGGTTGGAGTGAGGCTTGCGCCCAAATAGCTGTTCGACTTTTTCGTGAACTCTTGGCGTGCGCGTAGAACCACCCACCAGAATTACTTCGTCGATCTGGTCGGCGCTAACACCTGCGTCGCGCAGTGACTTTTTGGCCGCACGCAGCGTTTTATCGATTAGCGGGTCAATCAAGCCGTTGAGCTGCTCGCGGGTCAAGCTACCCTGCCAGTCCAGCACTTCAATTTGCACTGAGTTTTGATCGGTGAGCTCTTCTTTGGCTGACTTGGCGGTTTCCAGCAAGATACGCTGCTCAATGGGATCCAGTGACTCATCCATACCGATTTCTTGGCGCAACCACTCTGCGATCATGCGATCAACATCATCGCCACCCAGTGCCGAGTCGCCACCGGTGGCGAGGACTTCAAAGACACCACGAGAGAGTCGCAATATGGAGATATCAAAGGTTCCGCCGCCCAGATCATAAACCGCGATCGTACTGTCTTCACGCTGATCGAGGCCGTAGGCAATAGCCGCTGCAGTGGGCTCATTAAGCAGACGTAGCACTTTGATGCCAGCCAGTGTTGCGGAGTCTTTAGTGGCCTGACGCTGAGCATCATCAAAATAGGCTGGCACTGTAATCACTGCGCCATCTAAGGAGCCGCCCAAGGCGCTCTCAGCACGCCCGGCGAGCTTGCGCAGGATTTCAGCTGAGACCTGAATGGGACTGACAGAACCACCGGCGGTGACAATTTTAGGCATGCCTCCGTCATCGCTAGCAAATTCGTAGGGTAACTGACCGCCAAAGGTCTTCACGTCGTCGAGGCCACGGCCCATAAGACGTTTAACTGAGGTGATCGTATTGAGCGGATCGCTAACATTGTGCTCAGCGGCTTCATAGCCAATGCAGCTGACACCTTCGTTGTAGTAGTGCACCACTGAGGGCAGCAGATGCCTGCCCTGCTCGTCGGCCAACGTTTGCGGAGAACCGCTGCGCACCGCAGCAACTAATGAATTGGTGGTACCCAGGTCAATGCCCACCGCATGTTTGCGTTGATGGGGTTGGGGCGATTGTCCCGGCTCTGAAATTTGCAGTAATGCCACGGTTTAAAAGTCCTCTAACTCTTCTTCTCGCTGGTCTATTTCGTCCAGCAGCTTGGAGAAGAATTGCATTTTCGCCACGGTGTCCAGGGCGTCATTATAATTGGCGGCCAGATGTTGCGCCTCAAAGTCATTCTGTAGCTGCAGGTACTGGCCCTGCACATCAGTGCGCATACTATCCAATGTCGTCATTGGATCAGCACTCTCATTTAGCTCACCCAAGGCTTCGCGGAATTCGATCTGCTGCATCAGAAACTGGCCATCACTGGTGATATGGCTTTCCTGAGCGGCGTCGAGATCCTGTAATTGCAAAAGATACTGGGCGCGTTTAAGCGGAGATTTGAGGGTGTCGTAGGCCTGATTAATCAGCGAGGTGGTCTGCAGCGCCAGGCGCTTATCGACGTCGCCTTTAGCGGCAAAGCGATCGGGATGAAACTCCTGCTGCAATTTACGATAGCGGGCGTCGAGCAAACCTCGGTCAATTTGCCAACCCGAAGGCAGGGAAAATAACGCAAAGAAATTGCTCGATTCGAAAAGTGTTGCCGATAAAACCACTGTATTAAACCCAAAGGTAATTGTTACTGCGGTGCAAAAACGTTAAATATGGAAGCTATTTATATATGAAAGCTTTCGCCACAACCACATTCATCTTTGACATTCGGATTCTTAAATTCAAAGCCTTCATTGAGGCCCTCTTTGACATAATCCAATTCGGTGCCGTCGAGATAGAGCAGACTCTTAGGGTCGATTACCAGCTTTACGTCGCCACAGTGAAACACCTTGTCTTCAGCTTCAGTGCTATCGACAAATTCAAGAACGTAGGAAAGACCCGAACAGCCAGTGGTGCGAACGCCCAATCGGACGCCAACACCTTTTGAGCGATGTGCGAGATGTTTGATTACATGCTGCTCCGCAGCTGCGGTCATTGTAATAGCCATGGTTGCTAATCAGCTCCCCTGCTTTGCTCGAATGTCGCGAACTGCTGCTTTAATAGCGTCTTCAGCCAGCACTGAACAGTGAATCTTAACCGGTGGCAGGGCCAATTCTTCAGCGATTTCAGTGTTCTTAATCTCAGCAGCATCGTCTATGTGCTTGCCTTTAACCCACTCGGTAAGCAGTGAACTTGAAGCAATAGCCGAACCACAGCCGTAGGTTTTAAACTTGGCATCTTCAATAATGCCATCGCTGTTAACCTGAATTTGCAGACGCATTACGTCACCACAGGCGGGTGCGCCGACCATGCCAGTACCGACATTTTTTGAATTGTCGTCGAGCTTGCCAACATTGCGTGGGTTTTCGTAATGATCTATAACTTTTTCGCTGTAAGCCATGTTAATGACTCCTTTATTTAATAACTGAATTTAGTAAGACTAAGTTGCACTCTACCCCGAAGGATCTAGTGGGCAGCCCACTCTACTTTGCTTAAATCTACGCCGTCTTTAAACATATCCCAGAGCGGCGAGAGCTCACGCAACTTGGTTACCGCATGACGCACTTTTTCAATCGCTGAATCTATATCTTGCTCGGTGGTGTAGCGACCGATACTAAAGCGGATTGAACTGTGGGCCATTTCATCATTGAGACCTAGAGCACGCAACACATAGGAAGGCTCAAGGCTGGCAGAAGTACAGGCTGATCCAGATGAAACTGCCAGATCGCGCAGTGCCATAATCAGTGATTCGCCCTCTACAAAGGCAAAGCTGATATTCACAATGCCTGGAACATGCTGAGTAGCCGAACCGTTGAGGTAGACCTCTTCCATATCTGAGACTCCGTCCCAGAGACGCTGGCGCAATACAGTGATGCGAGCCGATTCTTCAGCCAGCACTTCACCGGCAAGACGGAAGGCTTCACCCATGGCAGCAATCTGGTGAGTAGCAAGAGTGCCAGAACGCATACCGCGCTCATGTCCGCCACCGTGCATCTGCGCTTCAATACGAACGCGCGGCTTGCGACGAACGTAGAGTGCACCAATACCTTTCGGGCCGTAAATCTTGTGTGCCGAGAAGGACATCATATCCACCTGCATGGCTTCAACATCGATAGGCGTCTTGCCTGCACTCTGAGCCGAATCCACGTGGAAGAAGACTTTCTTCTCACGACAGATAGCGCCGATGGCGGCTATGTCGTTAAGCGTGCCTATCTCATTGTTCACGTGCATGATAGAAACAACAGTGGTGTCTTCGCGAATCGCGTCGGCAACCATCTGTGGCTGAATCAAACCGCTGGAATCTGGATCCAAGTACGTCACTTCGAAGCCTTCGCGCTCAAGTTGACGACAGGTATCTAGTACAGCCTTATGCTCAATACGTGAGGTAATCACGTGCTTGCCTTTGCGCTGATTAAAATGTGCGCAACCTTTGATACCAAGGTTGTTGGCTTCTGTGGCGCCAGAGGTCCAGACGATTTCACGTGGATCAGCGCCAATCATTTTGGCGACTTCTTCGCGAGCGTCCTCTACTGCCGCTTCTGCCTCCCAGCCAAAGGTGTGAGAGCGAGATGCTGGGTTGCCGAAATGACCGGTTGGGGTCAGGTACTGCATCATTTTGTCTGCGACTGCAGGATCAACAGGAGTTGTTGCTGCGTAGTCGAGATAAATTGGAAGACTCATTTATTACTCCAGTTTCAGCAGGCATCAGCCTGCGGGCTTTCATTTAAAATTAATAATTGCTCAACCTGGCGCTGGGCAATACTTTTCACGTCGCGACGGGCGATCAAATCGGCCAAGGAGATAGCATTTAAAAAATTATGTATCTCGTGGCTCAACTGATCCCACAGCGAGTGGGTCAAACATATCTCTCCGCCCTGACAATCACCTTTGCCCTGGCAGTTTGTGGCATCTACCGACTCATTGACCGCATCGATAATTTCCGCAACAAAGATATTCTCGCTAGACCTGCCCAAGCGATATCCGCCACCGGGGCCTCGCACACTGGTAACCAGTTTAGACTGGCGCAGCTTTGAGAAAAGCTGCTCTAGATACGACAGTGATATGGATTGGCGCTGAGATATTTCAGACAGTGACACCGGCTTGTCACCGCAGTGGATGGTGAGATCCAACATTGCGGTTACCGCATATCGCCCTTTGGTTGTCAGTCGCATTGGTTGCTACCTGTTTCGATCAGGGGCTCAGTATGAAATACCCGACTATTTTAGTCAAGTAAACAGATCGAACCAAACTGATCACCTAGACAGCGGCTTTAGACCCTAAAAAAGCCCTATAGAAACGTCGGATTATACGGCGCTCTACCTGTCATTACTCAATTTTACGCTGCACCGCTGACAACAGACCACGAAGTATGGAAACTTCCATTTGATCCATGCGCACACGATTAAATAATCTACGCATGCGGGTTAAAAGCTGTTTGGGATTTTCCGGATCATAGAACTGTAGCTCGGCCATGGTGGTAGCCAGATGCTCGTGAAAGAACTCCAGATCCCCAGCGGTAACAGGCGGCTGGTCCCACTCACTGAGTGATGGCAAATTGCCCTGCTCGTCCGCGAGGCTGGCCATTCGAATCTCATAGGCTAACACCTGGACAGCAGTGGCCAAATTCAGTGAACTATAATCGGGATTCGATGGGATGTGCACATGGTAATGGCACTTCTGCAGCTCATCATTAGTCAGCCCGCGATCTTCGCGACCAAACAATAACGCGGTCTTATGAGTGACTGCTTCACTGTAGATTTTCTCACCGCACTCCCGAGGATTGAGCAGCGGCCAGGGAATACGTCGCTCGCGCGCACTGGTCCCAACGACTAGAGCACAGTCGGCAATGGCTTCATCAACGGACTCAACAATGGTCGCGTTGGCAAGTACATCGCGCGCACCAGCTGCCCGCCATACCGCACGGGGCGCAGGATATTCACGGGGCTGGACCAAATACAATTCGGCCAAGCCCATATTTTTCATGGCTCGGGCAGCGCCGCCAATATTACCGGGATGAGTGGTATTGACTAACACAATGCGAATATTTGCCTGACGCTCAACTATGGACACTTATCACCTCTTAATCTCTCAAATGGCCTTCTTATGGCCTGCCGTGGCCGCTATTAATAGAGGGCCAAAAAACGGCCGCGAGTGTAGCAGAATCAGTCTTCTCTGGCACATTAGTTCTGTTACAATGCCGGCGCTCTTTAAGTCACTTGGAAAATCTAACATGCAACCTATGGTTAATATTGCCCTGCGTGCTGCGCGCAGTGCGGGCGAAATGATTGTAAAATCGGCTGACAACCTCGATCTAGTCAAGGTCGACGAGAAAGGTCGCCACGACTTTGTAACTGAAGTTGATAGACGTTCCGAAGAGACGATTATTTATCATATCAAAAAGGCTTACCCAGACCATCGCTTCCTCTGCGAAGAGAGTGGCGTCAGCGGTAACCCGAACAGTGATGTGGAATGGATTATCGACCCATTGGACGGCACCACTAATTTTATCCGCGGCATACCCCATGTCGCGATCTCAATCGCCTGCCGCATTAAAGGCAAGCTTGAGCATGCAGTGATTGTTGAGCCTTTCAAGCACGAAGAATTTACCGCCAGTCGCGGTGATGGCGCCAAGCTTAATGGTCGCCGTATTCGTGTCTCTGGTCGCGCCAGTGAAGCCGGTGCACTCTACGCCACAGGCATTCCTTTTAACTCGCCCTCCTTCGATCATATGGACGGTTACTTAAAATCGATGCACGAGTTTGCTACCAATTCATCCGGTGTTCGCCGCATGGGTGCAGCGGCACTAGATCTAGCTTATGTTGCAGCCGGACGTATGGATGCCTACTGGGAAATGTACCTCAAGCCATGGGATATAGCAGCTGGTGCACTTTTAGTGCGTGAAGCTGGCGGCATGGTGAGTGATTTTCAAGGTGGAGAGAAATTCTTGGAGACTGGCCATATAGTTGCCTGCACCCCCAAGCTGGTTAAGCCAACTCTAAAAGTGATCGCCAAGCATCTCAGCAAAGTAAAGTAATCGAAGCAAGAGTCGTTAAGAAAAGAGCAGCGCGCTGCGTTCAAACAACCAGTAAGCGCTGCACACTCCAATACTGTATATCACCACCTGCGCCAGTCGATCCTGCTGACTGGCTTGGGTTGCGATCCAACGCCTGATAATCAGCGCCAGCACAGACACAGCCAGAATAAAGATCAGCTGACCCAGCTCGACACCAATATTGAAAAACAGCAGTGCCTGAACCTTCATCGCCGATGGCAGGCCTAACTCCTGCAATACCACGGCAAAACCAAAACCATGCAACAGACCAAATACCGCTGAAACACTCACCGGATAACGCCAGGTAAAGCTGTCTGCAGCACCCCCAGCACGATGCTTTACAATCTCTACCGCCAACAACAAAATACTCAGGGCAATCAGCAACTCAACTAACTCCGTCGGCAGACGGAAAATATCCAAGGTTGCCAGGCTTAGGGTGATTGAGTGAGCCACAGTAAATCCGGTCACTGTCAGCACCAAACGCTTAAAACTCCCGGCAATCATCATTAGACAGAGCACAAACAGCAGATGGTCTGTGCCAATCAAAATATGTTCAATACCCGCCACTGTATATTGCTGCGCCACTGCCGAGGCTGAGGTCACCAGAGACAGAGTCACCAAGGTTTCCTCGGGGCCAGAAAACACCTGCACCGGATCACCCTCTAGGGGCTTAAAGACAATCAATGATGTCAGCGCCGGATTACTATTCGGATAAATTAATTCAATCTGATAGTCCGCTTCGGTGTTGCTGTCACAGCGATAGAGTTTGCGGCCAACCAGTCCAGCAGGCTGGCCTGCAAGAGCACCATTATTAAGCTGGCAATTACTCTGGCGCAGCTCGATCGCAGGCTCCTGACCCTGAGACATGACTGGCGGTATCTTCCACTTGAGTAAATATTCCGAGGCACTCATCTGAGTCACTTCAACATAGACCGGGCGTGCTTCGTCAGACTGAACCACTGCACTCAGCAACAAACTGGCAGAGAGCAATGGAATAGATAGCAGTGACAGCAGCCTTCCTATCATTAGGCCTTTCATTAGGCCTCCCATTAGACCTCTCACTGGACCTCTCATTAACGGTCGCTCCGATCACTTATTTTGTACTTGGCCATCAACTTATCAATCGCCTCACGCTTGACCTGCTGTTGCTGCTGACGCTGGGCATCGGCAAAAACATTGGCGGCGATCTCTTCGAGGGCTGGAATATAAGCGGGGGTATTTTTCACCAATAACACTAGATGCCAACCGTAACTGGACTGCACCGGCCCCTGCCACTGTTCGCCTATATCGAAAGCGAAAACCTGCTCTTGGAATTGAGTGCCGAAATGGCTGCCGATTTCATCATCGTCACGATTGACGTAGTTGCGGTTATAAAGAAAGCGCTCGCCGTAGCGAGGGGCATTTTCAAATGGCACACCTTCGGCATTAAGCTTCTTCTGTAATTCAGCAGCAAGGACTTGGGCCTGACCAGCACCGTGGCGATCACTAGATATAAACACATGGGTAAAGGTCGCCGAGGCCGGCTTTTTATATTCGTCCCGATGCTCGGTGTAATAGACCCGCAGATCGTCTTCGCTTATGGCTTCAGCTTGGTCATAAAAGCCCTGAGCCAGATAATCCATTTTTTGAATTAGACGACGACGAATAATCTGATCGTTTTTATCCAGATTGAGCTCCATGGCATCACGAAACAGAGCCTCTTCCCGGGCGTAGTCATCCACTAGGCGCTGGCGGTCTTCAGCGCCCAATGCATCCAGGGCCTGCCGGGCTTCTTCGGGCTTAAAGGTCTTGGCTCGCAGCTGCATAAACTGCAGCAACACCGCGTTATCAACTTCTATATGGTATTGGTCATAGGCGTAGTCATCGGCATTAATTAGCCGCTCGCCGAGCAGTAACAAAAGAGCAATAACGAGAAATTGGAATAGCGGTTCTTTGAATAAGCTAGGCATGGGCTACTGTTTGTAAACCTCAGAGAGACAATCAATTAAAAGACAGTTAATAGATACGGGGCAATCGCTCTATACCTTTAGGATTGCACCGTTCTAGTTGCTAGATAAGTCTAAGTGAAAACTCAGAAACTGCCAGCCCGATTAGGGCTGGTACCAAATTGGCGAAGTATAGGCGCGCTCTTGAATCGTACTAGGTCCTTTCGGCGGCTTATCGAGTCCCAGAGCGCGGGCATCGAATAGAGCATTGCGCGGGGTTGGGATCTGCAATATGCGCGCGTAGTAAAAGGCAGAGTGCTGTGGGTCAAAATCTGGATCTGTCCACTTTAGGGCGAACTCAGCCTGCCCAATACTGTTGCTGTAACGTCCTGATTTGAGATCGACGGTATTGCCCACTGCAGGCAAGCGCCCATCTGCGTCCAACTGACGATCACCGGACCAGGCCACGTTATAGATCTGTTCATGCTCAACACCGCTGGCATCGACCCAGCCCTTAACAATCTGTGCGCGTTCGAGATTAGCTTCCACTGGATCTTTTACCGCGCGCAATAAGAAGCTCGGCGCTTGATCAAACTCGTCAGTGGCCGTTAAGTCGCTGCCCATAGGGACACCATTGCTATAGCCAATGGCGGCAAAATCATCAGCTTCAGCGGCACCTTCGGGAAAACTCCAGCCGGCAAATAACTGCACACGCATGCGCGGCCCGGTGGTGGCATAGACTTCTTTGCGCTTAAACGCAGCGTAGATCGCCTCTCGGGTATTTTCGGGAGCCCAAACGGCAGCGATACCAGAGGCTGACATATTCCAGCCATCGCGAGTCTCAGGGTTGTCGCCGGGACGGGACTTGGTTTCTGGCGTTGAATCCCTAGCCATCTTGCCCCAGAAATTATTCTCCTCGGATGAAGACAAACCGGAGTGAGCATCCGTTGAACCTATCAGGCCAAACTTATAAGGATTGACGCCAACCTTTTGCTCGATAGACAGGCCTCTCTTTAACGCCGGACGAATATAGTCGGCGGCGCTGGCGACATAGTCCACGACGCCATTTTGAATATAGTGCTCATAGGTCTCGAAGTCGGCAAATTCATCTTCTGGCGAGAGCTTGCTGTTGGTTTCGCTATCACCTTTTATCTGGGTGATTTCAGCCACCGGCTCCCAAGCCATACGACGGGTTGCGTAGTCAGCAGTAATCTCTTCTCCGCGCAACGTAGTGGTATCGAACATATAACCTTTGGAGATATTCGAGTTGTGGGGGATGGCTAAGAAGCGCGCACCGGTGCGGTCTTGGGTCTCACCCAACCACTTCCACAAGTCTTCTGGATACTGACTCTGATCAGAACCAAAAGGTAGATACTGATTACTCTTCTCGGCTCCGTCTGGACTGATCACGATGCGGTGTAAATTGGCACCGGTGGGAATTGAGCTCCACTCCCAACCGAGTAGACTGGTAAAGGTGCCGGGATCATTGTGGCGCTCGGCCGTGTCAACAATATCGGTCCAAGCCGCAGTACCCACTGCAGTGGTATCGCCAAAAATAGCCACTGAACCTATGTTATTATTCGGATCCGCAACCGGATCAACATGCCCCTCGCCTTGCGCAGGACGCGGCAAAAAGCGTCCAAAAAATGCCATTCCAGTGTCGGCATCAATGGCGTCATTCATTTGATACATCGCATACCAACGCTTGAAGCTAGCCCATAGGCCCAAATCTTCAAACAGGTCGCTATCGTTGCGCACCGCTTTCATCACCCCGAGCATTTCCGCGTGATCACTGACCACGAGAAAATCTAACGGCGTTTGAAGTTGCACCCGCGCGCGGTTATACGGGTGAATAACCGGCTGACCTTTGGCCCAGCGATAGGCAGTATCGGGATCGGCGCTGTGGTTATTATTGAGAAAGGCATCAAAAGAGTAAGAGGTATGTAAATGAGTGTCACCAAAATAGACCTGAGTTGGGGCTGAACTGTCCTCTGCCATAGATAGGCCGGCAGCAGTCACAAGCAGTGTTGAGAGCAGTAGTTTGTGCATAGTCATGATTACGCCTCCGCCTTGTCAGTGCCGAGTTTACGGCGCGCCGCTTCGAGTACCACAAGGGCGATAATCTCAACCACTACCGAACGAATCGCCGGTTCTGACAGGCCATCAATCAGGATATGCACTGTGCGACCAAACAACACCGCAAGCATAAACACCACTGGCACAGCCAACCAGGCACTTTTGCCTGGGCGCGAACCATAGAGAGTGAAAACAGCCAGGGTTAGAAATAGACCGCCAAGATCACCGCGCAGGGTTCCCATACCGTCAACTCGGCTGGCCACCACAGAAAATTGGGCCTCCATTGCTTCCGGTGAAAACATAAACCCTACAGCACCCAGTACCATGCTGGCGCCAATAAGCACTACTGCAATACGCAGACCTCTTTCCATTTTACGACTCTCTTTTTTAATTTATTGTTATTGTTTTTAACGCTACTTTTATAACTTTTTAGTGGTCAAGTGTAAGGTACTCGCAATTATCCTCTGTGTCATTTCTGTGACTTAAGAGTATTTAATGCCACAGCCACAGAGCTGATGTAGAGTGTGGGAAAAAATTAACTCACCATTAGCCTCACAAGCCCATAACCATGCACACATTTTCTAGAACCACAGGTATCTCGGTGGTCGTTGCCAATATGATTGGCACCGGCGTATTCACCAGCCTCGGCTTTCAACTACTGGGCATCCAATCGTTTTTTGTGCTGATAATGCTCTGGCTTATAGGTGGCCTCACCGCACTCTGTGGCGCCCTGACCTATGCCGAACTCGGCGCTAACCTGCCACGTTCAGGCGGGGAATATAACTTTCTCTCGCGGCTCTATCACCCGGCTGCCGGATTCGTCTCCGGATGGGTTTCTGCCACCGTCGGCTTTGCGGCACCTGTGGCTCTGGCAGCCATGACCTTTGGCGCCTATCTATCCGCAGTGTTTCCGAACATTTCATCGCGCTGGTCGGCGGTCACACTAGTACTAGTATTAACCCTGCTGCACTGCCGCTCGCGGCAAACCAGTAGCGCCGTGCAGCAGCTGTTTACCGCCCTCAAAGTGCTCTTAATCCTGCTGTTCTGCGCAACAATTTTTATCTGGGGCGGCACACCACAACCTATAAGCTTTGCCCCACAAAGTGGTGACAGCACACTGCTATTTAGCGGCGCCTTTGCCGTGGCTTTGATTTACGTTAACTATGCCTACACCGGCTGGAATGCCGCCACCTATGTCACCAGCGAGCTGGACAATCCTCAGCGCAACCTACCCATAGTGTTATTTGTCGGCACCGGCTTAGTGATGATGCTCTATCTGCTATTAAACTTTACCTTTTTGAGCGCGGCGCCCATCGCAATCCTTGAGGGTAAGCTAGAAGTCGGAGTGATTGTCGCCGACCATGCCCTAGGTGACAGCGCAGGCAAAGCCATGGGCCTGGTCCTAGCGCTACTGCTGATCTCCACTGTGAGTGCCATGACCATGGCAGGCCCTCGAGTGCTTCAGGTGATAGGGGAAGACTTTCGGTTATTTTCAATGCTCTCGCGCTGCAATTCTCACGGCGTACCGATGACGGCGATTTTCTTTCAGGGTCTGTTGGCAGTGATATTTATTCTCAGCGCCACTTTTGAATCGGTGTTGGTATTCTCGAGTTTTGTGCTGGGAGTGAATACGCTGTTTGCGGTACTCGGAGTATTCGTAATGCGCTGGAAAAAACTCAATATCAAAGGTGCCTACAAGACCTTTGGCTACCCTGTTGCACCGCTGATCTATCTTAGCGTAACCGTATGGACACTGGCCTACGTGCTTATCTCAAGACCCATTGAGGGCTGGATTGGCGTAGTCATGATTGCCGTTGGTGGCCTGCTATACAAGCTATCGGCGAATAAATAGTAAATTTACTGGCAGCCAGGCTTGGCTAGTCTACACTCCATTCATGACTAACCCTGACTACCAGCAAATAGCTAAAGCAATTACATTTATTGCGACCAAACACGACGAGCAACCAACACTAGATGAGGTTGCCGAACACCTAAATACCAGCGTCTTTGAAATTAAACGTCTATTCACGCGCTGGAGCCAAGTATCACCAAAGACCTATCTGCAGACTATCAATCCTCGGCGCGGGGCAAAATTGCTCGCCACGGCTAAGCCCCTGCCCGAGATTAAAAGTCAGTCTGGTTTGATTGGCGGTTTGACCACCTTTGGCCATAGGGTTCAAATAGAAGGATGGCTGCCGAGTTTCTATAAGAGCGGCCCCGGCTACGATTTGACCATTGAATACAGTGTCCATGACAGCCCCTTTGGGGAGATGTTTGTGGCGGAGACGCCGAGGGGAATTTGTAAGGTTTCTTTTAGTAGCGGACTGCCACTGATTGCCTTTGTCAGTAATTTACAGCGACTACTGCCAGAAGCGAAACTGCGGCCTAAAGAGTCAGCGCCCATAGAAATTTTTGAATCAATTTTTTCCCGTGACAAGCCCATCGACAAAACATTAAATCTGCATCTGTTTGCCCTGCCCACCCATATCAATGTCTGGCGTACCCTACTGGCAACGGATCCCGGAAAGCTGACTCATCACAAGGCGATTGCTGAAGCCGTGGGTCGACGTAAATCAACCTTCGCAACCAACAATGCAATAGATAGTAATCCCATCGCCTTTTTTATCCCGAGTCACAGGTCAATAGATCCTGACGGCCATGCAGGGGACTACCGTTGGGGACTCACTCGCAAGCATGCGATACATGCTTGGGAATGCGCCAACATGAACCTGTAAACACCTCTAATTCTCGAAAGCCTTTAGCGTTTTAAAGAGCCTTTAGCGTTTTAAACAGCCTTCAGCTTCTTAAAGAACCCTCAACCTAGCGACTAATACCTTTAATCTCTAGAAAGTCATCAAAGCCAAACTCGCCCCATTCGCGGCCATTACCCGACTGTTTATAACCTCCAAATGGCGCGGTAAAGTCCTGCTGCGCGCTGTTCACGCTGATCATGCCAGCGCGCAACTGACCCGCAACACGCTTGGCGCGCTCGTCGTCACCGGTACTTAAATAGGCGGCCAAACCATAGGGCGTATCATTAGCAATGGCGATTGCCTCGGCTTCGCTTTCAAATGGAATCATAGTTAACACTGGGCCGAAAATCTCTTCCCGGGCTATGGCCATCTGATTATTTACCCCGGCAAATACCGTTGGCTTAACAAAATAGCCTGTATCAAAACCCTCTGGTTTTCCCAGTCCGCCAGCAATCACCTGAGCGCCTTCATCTATGCCCTTGGCAATCAAACCCTGGACCTTATCAAACTGCACATGGCTGGATAGCGGGCCTATGTGCTCACCTTCTTTACTCGGCTGATCAACGGGAATTTGCTCGGCGACCTGACGGGCAATTTCTACCGCCTGATCGTAAACCGAGGCCTCAACCAACATTCTTGAGGGAGCATTACAAGACTGTCCGGTGTTGCTCATCATATTGAGAACACCGCCACTGACCGCAGACTCCAGGTCAGCATCGGCAAAGATAATATTCGGCGATTTACCACCCAGCTCTTGAGTGACACGCTTGACCGTTTCGGCTGCAGCTTTGGCAACCAAGATGCCAGCGCGAGTGGAACCAGTAAAGGAGACCATATCCACATCCGGGTGACTGGCGATTACTGCACCTACACCTGGGCCATCGCCATTAACCATATTGTAAACACCGGCTGGAAAACCGGCCTGATCCATCATCTCGGTGAATAGGTATCCCGAAAGCGGCGCAATCTCGCTGGGCTTCAGCACCATGGTGCAACCAGTCGCTAGGGCCGGCGCAACTTTGCAGCTGATCTGATTGATCGGCCAGTTCCAGGGTGTAATAAAACCGCAGACACCGACTGGCTCTTTAACCACCAGGGTGCTGCCAACCTGACGCTCAAATTCAAAGGTCTTGAGTGCCTCCAGGGCTGCGGAGATATGCCCCTGACCACAGCCTGCTTGAGCTGCTGTGGCAAAGGAGATCGGCGCGCCCATCTCCATGGAAATGGTAGCGGCCATTTCGTCGTAGCGTCCCATATAGACTTCAAGAAGCTTTTCCATCAAGGCGATGCGTTGCTCAACACTAAATTGAGAGTAGATTGGAAAGGCGGCTTTGGCTGCAGCGACGGCCAGGTCAACATCACCGGCTACACCTAGAGAGATAATTGCCAGTGACTCTTCAGTGGCAGGGTTTTCAACTGCCAGATCCTGCGCCTGCAGCGGCTGAACCCATTGGCCATTGATATAAAAGTTGCGTAGATCTTTCATAGTATGTCTCTCTCTTTGAAGCTAGAAGCTTTTCGCAACTAAAATTTGCGTTGACTAAAAGGTTAAACCGCAGTCCCACCGGTGCCTATACCCACTCTAGGTACGGGTATCAGTCGACTATATATGCCATCAGCGACTCTAAGGTTTGTGGGCCGATTAGACGCTTAACCAATTCGCCATCACTGTTTATTATCAGTGTCTCGGGCAACACGTTGG
>Ga0209194_1000554_pt1 | contig 29135 bp, 27 predicted proteins | sample COGITO_mtgs_1004_FD_184787 | JGI IMG/M metagenome (GOLD analysis project Ga0209194, IMG submission 184787) | Pelagic marine microbial communities from North Sea - COGITO_mtgs_100413 (SPAdes) (version 2) | ecosystem: Environmental > Aquatic > Marine > Epipelagic ...
GAATATAATGTTGATGTGGTGAGAAGGGAAGGAGAATTTGAAAAGAAAAAAGCACAAAGTCTTACATTGCTCATTGGTATTAGTTTTTTTGCTATAATTTTATTGTTGGCCTTTTTTTTAAATCAGTATAAGCTTCGTCAAAGGAATCTTAGTTTACAATTATCTAAACAGGAGTTAGCTCAACAACAAAAACTTGAAAAAGTAAGAACCGAATCTCAAATTAGAATTTTAAATGCCACTTTAGACGGAAAAGAAACAGAACGTAAACAAATTGCAGAAACGCTTCATGATAGTGTCAGCGCTTTGTTATCCTCTGCAAACTTACATTTACAGGCTTGTAAAAAACTATTTAAAGGTCCAATTCCAGTAGAGGTCGAAAAGTCTCAAAATATTATTCATGAAGCTTCGCATAAAATTAGAAACCTTTCACATACATTGGTTTCTTCAGTTTTATTAAAATTTGGTTTGGCTTATGCTATTAAAGATATGGCAGAAAAATATTCTAACTCACAATTAGAGATTGTTTTCCAAACAAAAAACATTCAGCGATATGATCAAGATTTTGAAATTAAATTACATAATATAATACAGGAGCTTATTAACAATGCAATCAAACACAGTGAAGCTACTATCGCAGAAATTAATTTAGTTGAAAAAGATAAAAAATTATTGCTTTCAATTAATGACAATGGAAAAGGTTTTGATACCTTAAAAATGTCACATAAAGACGGCTTAGGAATCAATCAAATAGATGCTAGAATTCATATGATGAGTGGAAAATTTATTATAGATTCTCAGAAAGGTAAAGGAACAAAAATTAGTATAGAGCTTCCAGTTTACATGAAAAAGAGTACTATGTTTTCTTAGCTAGTTCTATAATTTCTAATTTCTTAATTTCTCCTTTATCTAGCTCAAAACGCAACATAGTACGAACTGTATGAAATCCGTATTTACCCGCTGCTCCAGGATTTAAGTGTAAAAGATTAAGTTTTTTATCATACTGAACTTTCAAAATATGAGAATGCCCACTAATGAAAATTTTAGGTTTAATTTTTTTAAGTTCTTCTCGAACTCTCAAATGGTATTTGTTTGGATAACCTCCTATGTGAGTCATCCAAACTGTTGTTTCTTCAACGCTAAACTTATTGTCTAAAGGAAATTGAGATCGTGCATCTTTTCCGTCTATGTTTCCATACACCGCTCTCAATGGTTTTAACTTGTTAATGGTATCTGTAACCTCTAAATTTCCAATATCACCAGCATGCCAAACTTCATCAGCTTGTTTAACAAATTTTAAAATTTTATCATCAATAAAACTATGGGTATCTGAGAGTAGTAAGATTTTCTTCACCAAACGAAAGTACAAATAACAAAATAAATTTCGTAATTTTAAACTCTCTTATAACACCATATTTTTTTGAGATATTTCATAGAGCTGTCATACAAAGGAACAAATTATCATGGCTGGCAAATTCAACCAGAAGTAAACACTGTACAAGAGGAAATCACAAAGGCCTTTGAAACTATTCTTCAAGAGAAAATTCAGATTGTTGGTGCAGGAAGAACTGATGCAGGGGTGCATGCAAGCCAAATGTTTGCTCATGTAGATACTTTGAAAGCGTTAACTCATGAACACATTCATAAGTTAAATACAGTCTTACCTAATGACATAGTTATCAAGTCCATTAAAGAAGTTTTAGAAAATAAGCATGCTCGTTTTGATGCCATTAGTAGAAGCTATGAGTACAGAATTTTAATAGGTAGAGATCCTTTTTTATTAGAGACTACCTGGCAAATTCATCAAAAAAAAATTCAGTTAGAAAAAATGAATGAAGCTGCTGAAATTTTATTTCAATATCAAGATTTTGAAAGTTTTTCCAAAGTTAAAACAGATGTGAAAACTTTCAATTGTACGATTATGGAAGCAGTCTGGAAGTTAGAAGGAAATCAATTAATATTTTACATTAAAGCGAATAGATTTCTTAGAAATATGGTACGTGCTATTGTTGGAACTTTACTAGATGTTGGTTTAGAAAAAAAATCAGTAGATGATTTTAGAAATATTATTGAAAGTAAAAAGAGAAGCGAAGCAGGGTTGTCTGTTCCCGCTAAAGGATTGTTTTTAACAGAAGTTACTTATTAATGTATTTTACCTAAAAGATTAGTGTTAAACCCTTATAATTACAAAATAGAAGTATAGATGTCTGAAAAAGTATCAGGAAATGCATTTGATATAAAAATCTTTTTAAGATTAATGAGTTATGCTAAAGGGTATAAGCTAAGATTTTTTATCGCTGCTATATCTACCATTACGCTTGCTCTTGTGTCAGCTGTAAATCCATATATAGTTGGTATTACGGTTAATGATTTTGTGAATAATCAGGACATTAAACAGTTAACATTTTATATTCAAATCTTATCTGCGATAGTCTTTGCAGAGGTTATTTTACAATTTTTATTTATCTATTATGCCAATTGGGTAGGTCAACACATTATTAGAGACATTAGAGCAAAAGTATTTAGAAATATCCAAAGTTTTAAAATGTCTTATTTTGACACTACTTCAGTTGGTCGATTAGTTACAAGAGTAGTTTCAGATATTGAAACCATTGCTAACTTTTTCACACAAGGAGTTTTCATGATTGTTAGTGATATTTTAAAAATGCTTGTGGTTATTGTAGTTATGTTTGTGATGAATTGGCGTTTAGCATCAGTTGCATTATCAGTTTTACCAATTCTAGTCTACGCCACAAAAAAATTTCAAGTAGCGATTAAGGCAACATTTCAAGACGTTAGAAATGAGGTTGCCAACTTAAATGGATTTGTTCAAGAAAGAGTTACAGGAATGAAAATTCTTCAATTATTTACTAGAGAGCAAATAGAATACAATAATTTTAAAGAAATAAACAACAAGCATAAAAAAGCACATGTAAAAACTGTGTGGTATTACTCGATTTTTTTCCCAATTGCAGAAATTGTTTCATCCATTGCTATTGGTTTAATTGTTTGGTATGGTGGATATCAAATCTTGGAGAGCTTTACAACATTAGGAGCGGTTATAGCTTTTATAAAAATGTCACAAATGTTATTTAGACCTCTTCGTCAAATTGCCGATAAGTTTAACCAACTACAAATGGGTATTGTATCTGGAGAACGCGTATTCAATGTTATAGATACAAAAAGTTTTATTAGTAAAGAGGGAAGTATAGAAGCATCCAATATTAAAGGAGATTTAAATTTTAATAAGGTGCGATTTAGTTATATTGAAGGTGAAGAAGTTTTGAAAGGAATCTCCTTTGAAGTTTGCCAAGGACAAACCGTAGCTATTGTTGGCGCAACGGGTGCTGGAAAATCTACTATTATAAATTTAATTAACCGTTTTTATGAAATAGATAGTGGTACAATATCTGTAGATGCTATTCCAGTGGAAAACTATGAATTAGCTTCTCTAAGAAATCAAATAGCTATTGTTTTGCAAGATGTGTTTCTATTTTCAGATTCTATCTATAATAACATTACCCTAAAGAACCCCAAGATTACTTTGGAGGAGGTGATTGAGGCTTCAAAAAAGATTGGAATTCATAATTTTATCATGACACTTCCCGGTAATTACCACTATAATGTCAAAGAAAGAGGTGCCATGCTTTCATCTGGGCAAAGGCAATTAATAGCTTTTTTAAGAGCTTATGTTAGCCGTCCTAGAATATTAATTTTAGATGAAGCCACCTCCTCTGTAGATTCTCATGCAGAGCAAATGATTCAATATGCTACAGACACCATTACTAAAGATAGAACTTCCATAATAATTGCTCATAGATTAGCTACGATTAAAAAAGCGGATAAAATTATTGTGTTAGATAAAGGGATTCTTGTTGAGGAAGGAACACACAAGGAATTACTAAACAAAAAAGAGGGGTATTATAAAAATCTTTACGACAAGCAATTTAGTTTGGAACTTATTTCTTAATCGCTTATTACTGCATATCGTTTCTTAATTTAACTAGCAACTCATCATAATTCTCATACAATACAAAACTTCCATCTTTAATATAAGAAATCTCTCCTGTTTCCTCAGAAACTAATAAACAAACTGCATCAGTTTTTTCTGAAATACCAAAAGCAGCCTTATGTCTTAGCCCAAAACGGGAAGGAATATTAATACTGTCTGAGACTGGTAATACTATTCTTGTAGCCACAACAAAATTATCTCTTATAATGGTAGCGCCATCGTGTAATGGGCTATTTTTGTAAAAAATACTTTCCAATAAGACTTGATTCATTTCAGCATTCATTGGATCGCCTGTTGTTATTAAAAAATCTAAACTATTAGTTCGCTCCAAAACAATAAGTGCTCCAGTGTTAGTTTTAGACATTTTTTTACAAGCGTTCAAAAGAGTTTCTACATTTGTTTCAAGAGCAATTTCAGATTTTAAAAACTTAAGTTGTTTTAGAAAATTTGTTCTAGATGCCACATTAGTAGTTCCTATCATCAATAAAAACTTTCTGATTTCTTGCTGAAAAACAATGATTAAGGCAATTACACCTCCACTTAAAAGGTAGCCTAAAATGTTACTTAACATTTCCATTTTTAAGATTTGAGTTATTTTCCAAATAAGAAAAATAAATGCAATTCCTAAAAATATATTTATAGCAACAGTTCCCTTTAATAATTTATATGTGTAGTAAATTAGTATCGCTACCAAGAAAATATCTAGAGCATCTAAAAAAGAAAAATCAAGAAAATCTAACATATAGCTTTTGTATTTTTGTAAATGTACAAATTAGTTAAGTAGATTCACAATGTTTATTGCTTCAACAGCTTCCTTAACATCATGAACTCGCAAGATGTTTGCTCCATTAAGCAATGCTATCGTGTTAGCGCTTGTAGTTGCATTTAGTGCTTCCTTTGGCGATAGACCAAGAGGTTTATAAAGCATTGATTTTCTCGAGACACCTGCTAAAATAGGAACATCTAAATTTTTAAAGAGTTTTAAATTTTTTAATAGTTCATAGTTGTGTTCTATGGTTTTTCCAAATCCAAAGCCAACATCAATCACCATATCTTTAATTTGAAGTTGATGTAATTTAAAAATTTGATCGGCAAAAAAAGAAATTAATTCTGTAGTGATGTTCTCATATGTGGGATTTTTTTGCATATTTTGAGGAGTCCCTTTAATATGCATTAAGATGTATGGAACCTTTAACATAGCAATAGTCTCAAACATTTTTTCATCTAATGTGCCTCCTGAAATATCATTTATTAAAGCAGCCCCATTAGCTATAGTTTCTTTGGCTATATTGCTTCTAAAGGTGTCAATAGAAATTATGGTTTTTGGAAATTTTTTAAGGATTGCTGTAATGGCAGGAATTATTCTTTTTAATTCCTCATCTTCAGAAATATGAGTAGCCCCTGGTTTTGAGGAATAAGCTCCAACATCAATAAACGTTGCTCCTTCAGTGAGCATTTTTTCAGTTTGGTTAAGTAATTCCTTATCATTTGTATAGCGTCCTCCATCATAAAAAGAATCAGGAGTTATATTTAAAACTCCCATTACTTTGGGTGTAGAAAAATCTATAAGTTCACCTTTACAATTAATGGTCATGTTTAATTATTTTATTAATTACAGCTGATTTTTTTGGGGCAATATAAGCATCCATTTTTAACATTAATTCACTAACATTAGTTCCAACCAAAAGCATTTCTTTATTTCCTTTTTTCAAATAGCCTTCAGAAACCATATGATCTAATTGTTTGAGAGTATGATTAAAAAAACCGTTTATATTTAAAATACCATTTGGTTTTTGTTCAATATGCAATTGACCTAGAGTTAATCCCTCAAAAAGTTCATCTAGTGTGCCAAACCCACCAGGTAAAGATATGTAGCCATCTGTAAGTTTACTCATCATTACCTTTCTTTCGCTCATTGTTTTTGTAATTATTAATTCAGTTACATTTTTATTTACAACCTCTTCTTTTTTTAATAGACTAGGAATAATTCCAATTACATTCCCACCTTTTTTTAAAATTGTTTCCGATAATACACCCATCATTCCAATTTTACCTCCACCATATATCAAGGTAATATCATTGTTAACAAAGTAATTGCCAAGTTCAACGGCAGCATTTTTATAAATAGGATTAAATCCTAGACTAGAACCACAAAAAACAACAATTTTTTTCATAAAACTTAGATAGATTTTTTAGTTCATAAAATTTGAACGAAATTTACGGAAATTAATATTGTTTATGCCGAATACTTCTAACCAATACGATAGTGTTGTAGAACAATGTAGAAATCTCTTCACAAAAAAAATGAGTGATTATGGATCTGCTTGGAGAATCTTACGTTTACCATCGTTAACAGATCAAATTTTTATTAAAGCGCAGAGAATTCGTCAGCTTCAAGAAAATGATATTCGTAAAGTAGATGAGGGTGAAAAATCTGAATTTATAGGAATTATTAATTATTCTGTTATGGCTTTAATTCAATTAGAGCTTGGAGTTGTTGAAAACCCTGATTTATCATCAGAAGAAGCCACAGAACTATATAATAAACATATGGCTGTCACCAAAGAACTCATGGAAAACAAGAACCATGATTACGGTGAGGCCTGGAGAGATATGAGAGTAAGTTCCTTAACAGACTTAATTATTCAAAAGCTCTTACGTGTTAAACAGATAGAAGACAATGAAGGAAAAACTCTGGTCTCTGAAGGGATAGACGCTAATTATCAAGATATGATAAATTATGCAGTTTTTGCAATGATTCATTTAAATGAATAATAGGATTAATTAAAATTTAGTTTCATGTTTATAAAATTAATAGTTCATCTTACTAGAATATTTGTTGGTGCCATGTTTGTTTTTTCTGGCTTTGTAAAATTGGTTGACCCCATAGGATCCCAATATAAGTTTGAGGAATATTTTGGAGAAAGTGTATTAAATTTAGAATTTTTGATTCCTTATGCACTTCCTTTTTCAATTGTATTGATTATTGTAGAAATTATGTTAGGAGTTTCGTTACTCCTTGGCTATAAGTCTAAAAGGACTATTTGGAGTTTACTTGGGATCACTACTTTATTTTTATTTTTAACCTGGTATTCTGCTTATTACAACAAAGTTACTGATTGCGGATGTTTTGGAGATGCTATAAAGTTGACACCTTGGGAAACATTCTGGAAAAATGTAATTTTAATAGGACTTATTTTATTGCTATTAATTAGAGTACAAAATGTTAAAGAAATTTTTCCAAAGAAACTAAATGCTTTTTTAATTTTAGTTGCTTTAGTTAGTTTCTCATATACAACATACTACGTATTAAACCACTTGCCCATTATAGATTTTAGAGCATATGCTGTGGGTAAAAACATTAAAGAAGGGATGAAGTATCCTGAAGATGGTAGTGTTCCACCTGTTCATGATTTTATGTTAGAGGATACTCAAAACGATTTAGCACCTGAAATTTTAGCAATGGATAAAGTATTGCTAGTTATTGTTTATAATGCTTCTAAGTCTTACGATAAAGGTTTTGTGGAAATAAAAAAAGTAACTGATAAAGCAATTCAAAAAGGATACAATGTATATGGTGTCTCTGCTTCTTTTGAAGACGATTTAATTCTTATTCAAAATCATTATGATTTACCATTCAATTTTTTGTTTTGTGACGAAACTACATTAAAAACTATGATTAGAGCCAACCCTGGAGTCATGACACTTAGTAAGGGTACCGTTACAGGAAAATGGAACTGGAATGATATTGATGAAATAAATTTATAATCAACATGAGACAGTTGTTTTTCGTATTTATAGGTGGAGGCTTTGGGAGTGTTCTTAGATATATTATTGGTAGATATTTAAATAATCCAGCGTCTAGTTTTCCACTAGGAACATTTGCTGCAAATATTTTAGGAAGTTTACTTATTGGAATTATTATCGGGCTTGCTGCAAAAAATAATACATTAACAGAAAATCAAACTTTGTTGTTAGCTACTGGTTTTTGTGGAGGTTTTACTACTTTTTCTACATTTGCTTACGAAAATCATGTTCTTTTTAAAAGTGGAGATTTTATATCTTTCGCCCTCTACACCTTTGCAAGTTTTACAATAGCTTTTTTGGCTGTTTTTGCGGGAATGTATTTGTCTAGAATACTAGCTTAATTTCAAGATACATCATTAAAATAAAAAAGAATTATTTTTTAAAATCTTTAATCCCTGCCATGATTTTTAAATTAAGATGATTGTTTCTTGGAGTTAATGGACAAGAATAAACGTCATTATATGCACAATAAGGATTATAGGTGTTATTGAAATTTAATTCAATGGTCCCATTAGTATTTATGTTACTTTTAAAGACATCCATATAACGTCCACCACCATACGAATCTTGACCACTAGTTTCATCAGTAAATGGAAGAAATAAATAGTCTTCAAAAATTGGATTCTCAGATTCTTCAAGACTTTGATATAATGTTAATACCATTTCTTTTCCCTTCAGCGTAAAAGTTAAAATTCCAAATTCTCTGTAATAAGATTTCTCATCAGTATTGGTAGCCATTCCTAAAAAAGGGCTATCTGGTGTTTTTTTAAGTGTAGCTGTTATGATGTATGATGAGTCTTCAGGGAAAAAATCTAAGCCTTTGAAGTTTTTTAAATCCTTATTTTTTAGAGGTGATTTTGAAGCATCCTTAAAAACTGAATTTAATTTTTGTTGATAAACTGTTTTGCCAATTAAAGGTCTTTTATCCTTTGAATTACAGGAGATAAACAACAATGAAAAAAATAATATCAAAATGTATTTCATAATCTTCATATAAAGATGTTGAGAGGTTTGCAAATTAAATTAATCAAAATGATTACTATTTTCTTTGATAAACTTTAATATCAAAAGTACTATATTATCATTACAATTATAAAATTCTTGATCTAGAGTATCCCATAGGTCTTGTTTAAAATTTGATAGAATATTTCTTCTCAAGTGAAGATCTTTAGGAATAGGAATTTCATTAAATAATAAAAAAGAATCATAAATGATTGAAGCAGTTTTATGAGCTCCTATTCTTTCGTAAGCCTCTAATATCTCATGGGAAAATTGCCCAGCAGAGTCCCAGAAAAAAGTTTTAAACCCACCATCGGTAGTATGATTTTCGAAAATATCTATGTATATAAAAATTTTCTCAAATTCATTTAGATTTTCAAAGTTGTCTCTAATTGCTATTTTTTTACCTATAATTTCTCCTATTCTGGTAATTTTATCTACATCATTATTTAGCAATAATGCAAGTTCTGTTGACTTCATGGTTAAAATTAATCAATTGCTTTTTTAAAAGCACTTTTTCCACCCACTATAGGAAGACTTATCCTTGTTTTGTCTAGGTCAATGGTTAGTTCAGTTCCTGGTTTAGGTGATATTGTATATTCAGAATCACTAGAAAATAACATTAAGCCTATCTGTTGTCCCTTTTTTATAATTTGGTCATCTGGTTGTAAGTCAAATTTCATTGAGTAAAATTTACCTGGTACAAGAGGGGCACTTTTTGATAAAGAAGCATGATTTTGAAGATCTGCCCATCCTCTAGTAATTATATTATCGGTAATTTTTGTGCCTTTATTTTTATTCCAAGGAAGCGATACTAAATAAACAGAAAAATTTACTGCTGCCTTTGAACTAGAAGCCTTTACACTTATATAAGGTACGCCTGAGATATGAAGATCTTCTTTTAAGATATCTGTTACATATAATAATCTGTGCTGTGATACACTAGATTGCGCAAGAGATGTTGCAGAGATAGAGGCATTATCTGAAAAAGTTTCTTGTTCTTCTCGATTAGATTTATCTAAAGTTAACCTTCCATACTTAACATCATTTGATTTTAAATACAAGGTTACTTGATTCGCTTTGGGATTAGGATACGCATCATATGGAGTAGGGTTTTGTTGTTTATCATTTTCTCGTACTATCCATGCTTTAGGATCATTTTCTACTCCATTTTTTATTCCGTGTAAGTATCTAGTGAACCACCGATTCATCATTTTCATTGGAGGTGGTCCTCCGTGCCCATTTTGATGGTAGTAGATCTGTGTGGGTATTCCCATTTCTTTGGCTCTTTTTGAAATACGATAGCTATGCTCCGGCATTACATTCCAATCATTAAACCCATGTGCCATTAGTAAGGCTGCTTTCATGGGTTTCATGTGGTTAAGATAGTCTCTTCCTGCCCAGAAGTCATTGTAGTCTCCAGTAATTCTATCCATTCCATTTTTCATTTCAGTATCTCTAACGGTCTTATTGTTGTAGGCACGTTTAGATTCATCTCCGCTATGAATAAAATCATACAATACATCAATATCTTCTCCAAGGTAACCCCCTGGAGAGCGAACGAGTCCGTTTGATCTGTAGTAATGATAATACGAAGTGTTTGGAGCAATTGGTATTATAGCTTCAAGCCCATTTACTCCCGTTGTAGCTGCTGCTAAAGGAAGTGTTCCGTTGTAAGAAGTTCCTGTCATGCCAACTTTTCCAGTAGACCAATATGCAGAGACTGTCTCCTCTCCATAAGGTTCTGTATATCCTTTAGTTCTTCCACATAGCCAATCTATAACTGCTTTGGGGGCTAAAGATTCATTTTGTCCCCCAACAGTTGGTGCTCCTTGTGAAAGCCCAGTACCGGGAGAAGACGAATGAACTACGATATACCCTCTAGGTACCCATTTTCTAATATGAGAATTTGAAATTATAGGTCTTTTTCCTCTTCTCGTGACTTCTGGATGAACAATTCCTTCCACTTCTTCTCCTATTTCGTGTTTAACATTCCAAAAAGCACCTTCAGTTTCTTGGGCAACTCCAGCAAAATATGGGCTTGTTACATAAATAATTGGTAGTTTTAGACCTTGAGTTTCTGTTTGAATGGGTCTTGTTACAGCTACATGCATTCTATCCATTTTTCCGTCTCCATCAGTATCAAAATCAGTAGCCACCCATAAATCATGACGTAACCAATCTTCAGAGCTTTTAAATGCTGCTACAATCTGAGCTTCACCATCTTTAAAGACAGGAACTGCTTTTTCTTGAGCATTTAAAAAAAGTATCTTAAAAAGTAAACTAAATAGAACTGTTTTCTTCATGTATCAATTTTTGAGGTGGTTGTTTTTTTTCGTACTAAAAAATTAAAAAATGATGTGAATTTAAATTTTATTTTAATACTTATAATCGATTTTCTGTTGTAAAAATACAAAACAAAAAAGGAGAGCTAAAAAATTAAGTGGTTATTTGAACATAGATTTTAATGTTTCATTTAATAAAATTGTATTTTTAATGATATTTTTAAAAACAACTCGATGCAAATTTTAAAAAAACTAACTGTATTAGCCCTATTTTTTACAATCTCTAATTCATTTTCTCAAGATTATTTTTTTAAAGACAAGAATCCATTTGATTCAAAAATTCCAACTCCAGAGGAGTTTTTGGGGTATCCAATAGGAGAACAACATACCAGGCATGATCAAATAGTTTCATATTTATATAAATTAGCGGAAGTCTCAGATAGAGCAGAGATTGAGGTGTATGGGTATACTCATGAGAGAAGAAAGTTAGTCATTCTAAGGGTATCGTCACCTGAAAATTTATCAAATTTAGAAGATCTTAAACAGGAACATTTAAAATTTGTAAACCCTGTATTAACCCCAAAAAATTACGATGCTATTCCTGTTTTTATTCAATTAGCTTATAATGTTCATGGAAATGAGCCTTCTAGCTCGGAAGCGGCGCTATTAACTGCGTATACTCTAGTTGCATCAGAAAGTGAAGAAGTAAAAAATTATCTTAATAATGCTGTTATTTTTTTAGACCCCACCATCAATCCAGATGGAAGAGATAGGCATACTCAGTGGGCTAATCAATATAAGGCGTTTTCTTTGGTTTCTGACAATGCTGACGCAGAACACAACGAAATGTGGCCTAGGGGAAGAACCAATCATTATTGGTTTGATTTAAATAGAGATTGGTTGTTAGCTGTTCATCCAGAGAGTCAGGGCAAATTAAAATGGTATCATAACTGGTATCCAAATGTTGTGACAGACTTCCATGAAATGGGTACTAATAGTAATTTCTTTTTTGAACCTATGAAAGCCATTGGTTCTAAGGATCCAATAATGCCAAAAGAAAATTACGAAGATTTAAATAATTTGTTTGCACCTTACTTTGCAAAAACTATGGATGATCTAGGATCTCTGTATTTTACCAAAGAAGCCTTTGATGGAACGTATCCAGGATATGGATCATCCTATCCAGATTTGCAGGGAGCTCTGGCATTATTGTTCGAGCAAGCAAGTTCTAGAGGTCATTTACAAGATACAGACTATGGAACAATTTCATTTGGGTTTACCATAAGAAACCAATACAGATCAAGTATAGCTACTATTAAAGCCGCTGTAGACAATAAAACAGTATTAAGAAAATATCAACAAGATTTTTTTAAATCTGCTGTTTCCAAAAAAACTGCTTCAGGTTTTTCTGGATATGAATTTGGAGATGATTACGACCAAAATAGAAACAAGGCTTTTGTTGATTTTTTGATAAAACATAAGATTAAAGTATATGAAAAAGGTACTAAATTTTATGTGCCGTTAAAGCAAAAGCAACATAGAATGGTACAAACCATGTTTGAAACCTATACCCAATACGCTGACAGTGTTTTTTATGATGCGTCTGCTTGGAGTGTTTCTAATTTTTATAACATGAAATCTAAAGGCTTGAAGTCAGCAAGAATAGGTAAAGAAATAAAAACTTCTTCGCAGCTATTAAATAATCCTAAAGTTTCAAAAACAAATTACGCTTACCTTTTAGATTGGGATGATTACAATGCTCCAGCAGCATTAAATTATATTCAGAAAAAAGGATTAAAAGCTTCTGCAGCCTTTAAGAAATTTTCAGCGGTTACTTCTGAGGGAATAAAAGACTTTAATTATGGAACTGTTATGATTCCTGTAAGTAAGCAGGTTAAATCTTCCGATGCAGTTTTTGAAATCGTAAGTGAGGCCCAACAAAAATTTAAGGTGCCAATATTTGCTACAAAAACAGGATTTAGTGTAAAAGGTATTGATTTAGGGAGTAATAATTTTAGAAAAATTCACAATGTAAAAGCAGCTATGTTTATTGGGAATGGTGTTTCTTCATACGAAGCAGGAGAAGTATGGCATTTGTTAGATACAAGAGTAGAGATGCCAATCACGAAATTACAATTGCATAATTTGAATAGAATTTCATTGGATAAATACAATACGTTAGTGATGGTATCCGGCAATTATAGTCAATTAGACTCTCTTCAAAGAAATAAAATTAAAGACTGGGCAAGTAGAGGTAATACTTTAATTACTATTGGTAGTGCTTCAAAATGGTTAATCTCAAAAAAACTAGTAAAAGAAAGTCTAACTAAAAAAACCAAGGATAAAAAAGATTCAAATAAAAGTGTAAAAAGACTACCCTATGTAGACGCTAGAGAGAATATTGGTAGAGAAAGGTTAGGAGGTTCTATTTTTGAAGTAGATCTAGATCTTACTCATCCTCTAGGTTTTGGTTTTAGAGATGATAAACTACCTGTTTATAAAAACAATACAGTGTTTTTAAAACCTAGTAAAAACCCATATGCTACAGTGGCAAAATATTCTAGAAATCCTCATATTGATGGATATATCTCTCCAGTTAATTTAAATACCTATTTAAAACCCTCTGCGTCGTTATTAGTAAGTCCAATAGGAAAAGGAAGGGCTATTTTATTTGCAGATAACCCAAACTTTAGGGGTGCTTGGTATGGTACCAATAAACTATTTTTAAATGCTTTATTTTTAGGAAATAATATATCAGTTCCACAAATAGGAAATTAACAATGTATCGTATGAAAAAATTACTTATAATATTTTTATTGCTGCTGGTTTATAAAGGATTTTCTCAAGAAAACTACTTAGGTGATGGGCCTTTTGATCAATTAATTATTAGAGGAGTTACCTTAATTAACGGAGATGGATCTCCTCCGAGAGGACCTGTAGATATAGTTGTTGAGAATAACACTATTGAAGCCATACAAGTGGTGGGGTATCCAGGAGTAGAAATTGAAGAAAAAAATAGGCCTAAATTAAAAAAGGGTGGTAAAGAATTAGATGCATCAGGGATGTATTTACTTCCAGGTTTTATCGACATGCATGGGCATATTGGAGGAAAATCACAAGGAGCAAATCCGTCATATGTTTTTAAGTTATGGATGGCTCATGGTATCACAACAGTAAGACAACCAAGTGGTATTAATGCAAAAGAACTGAAAAGGTTGAGCTCTGAAAATAAAATTGTAGCTCCTAGAATCTTTGATTATGTTGGATTTGGATCTGGAAGTAAAAAAACCATTAGTACTCCTGAAATGGCCAGAGAATGGGTAAGAAATAATGCGAAAAATGGTGCGGATGGTATCAAATTCTTTGGATCAGAGCCTGAAATTATGACTGCTGCCTTAGATGAGAATAAAAAATTAGGTTTAGGTTCTGCATGTCATCATGCTCAATTAAGCGTAGCTAGATGGAATGTTTTACATTCTGCTAGAGCAGGTCTTACTTCTATGGAGCATTGGTATGGGTTACCTGAGGCTCTTTTTGATGATAAAACTGTTCAAAATTATCCGTTAGATTACAATTATCAAAATGAACAGCATCGTTTTGAGGAAGCGGGTAAACTATGGGAGCAAGCTGCTAAGCCATATTCTACTCATTGGAACAATGTAATGAATGAGTTATTAGAGCTAGATTTTACCTTAGACCCTACATTTAATATTTATGAGGCTAGTAGAGACTTGCAAAGAGCTAGAAGAGCAGAATGGCATGAAACATATACCTTGCCTTCATTATGGAAATTTTATGAACCAAGTAAAATTTCACATGGTTCTTATTGGCATTATTGGGGAACAGAACAAGAAGTAGCTTGGAAAAATAATTTTCAGTTATGGATGACCTTTATCAATGAATATAAAAATAGAGGAGGTAGAGTAACTGCAGGATCAGATTCTGGATTTATATACCAATTATATGGTTTTGCTTACATAAGAGAATTGGAATTGTTAAGAGAGGCAGGGTTTCATCCTCTAGAAGTAATTCGTTCAGCAACTTTAAATGGAGCAGAAGCTTTAGGTTGGGATGATAAAATTGGTTCTGTTCAAATAGGTAAATTAGCAGATTTTGTTATTGTAGAAGAGAATCCGTTACAAAATTTAAAAGTTCTTTACGGAACAGGAGCTATTAAATTAACAAAGTCAAATGAAGTAGTTAGGGTGGGAGGCGTTAAATACACCATAAAAGATGGTGTAATTTATGATGCAAAAAAATTACTTTTCGATGTTAAAAAAATGGTTGATACTCAAAAAGAGGAGAAAAACTGGATATTAAAGCAGCCAGGGATAAAAAGGTAAATAAGAACTTTTATTTCCCGTTTTGCATAGGAGTAGTATCTGGCATTAATTTATTTAAAATGGTATACACAGGGCAAAACTTTGTAAAGGGGCTTAAAATTTGAAGTACAGCTACAGCTCCAGCTACGTATATCCAGTTGAAACCTAATTCACTTGCTAGTACTATTGATCCAATATTTAAGAGTCCTACAATACCATCATGAAGCCTTACTTTTGCGATGTCTCTTGTGTTATTCATAAGATTATATTTTTATTATAATAATTTATATTTTCAAATATAAAAAAAATAATGATTACTTGTTTTTTAATATTAATAGGCTAATTATTAAAATCTTCAAAAAAAGTAACGAGTTCTTTTTGATAGCCCGGTCTTAACACCTCTATCAAAACTAATTCTTCTGAACCCGCATTAAAAATCCTGACTCTAGTGTTCTTAGGGATCAAAAACCCTTTACTACTTGGTATTTTTTTCACACCTTCTTTAAATTCTAATCCAAGTACTCCACTTAAGACAATACCTCTTAATTCAAATTTAGCTTCAATAATTGGTTCAGTCCATCCTACCGGAGCATGCATTTTGTTTAAACCAATTTCATCTGAAATAGAATAATCAAAGAGATGTCTTTCTACGTTATCATTAATTATAATTTTATTTGGTGTAATAATATGATCCTCATAAATTGCTTTTTTAGCTGTATTATTTCCTTTTTTATCAGGACTACAACCCATAAAAATCACAAATAGAATAAGTAAAATTTTGTTCATCTGTTTATACTTTTTAAATTCATTTAAAACTACATATTTCGTCTATATTGACCACCTACTTCAAAAAGTGCAGTTGTTATTTGTCCTAGAGAACATACTTTGGTAGTATCCATAAGTTTTTCAAATAAGTTTTCATTTTGCATGGCTGCCTGCTGTAAAGATTTTAATTGACTAGTGGCCTCATTTTTATTGGCGTTATGTAGCAATTCTTTAGTTTCTATCTGAAATTGCTTTTCTTCTTCTGTAGCTCTAATTACCTCAGATGGTAGAATTGTTGGAGAACCTTTTGAGCTTAAAAATGTATTGACACCAATAATCGGAAAATCTCCATTGTGTTTTAAAGTTTCATAATACAAGCTTTCTTCTTGTATTTTAGATCGTTGATACATGGTTTCCATAGCTCCAAGAACACCACCTCTTTCAGTAATTCTATCAAATTCTTGTAACACAGCTTGTTCAACTAAATCGGTTAATTCTTCAATGATAAAAGATCCTTGAATAGGGTTTTCATTTTTTGTTAACCCTAATTCTTTATTAATTATCAATTGTATAGCCATGGCTCTTCTTACTGAATCCTCTGTAGGAGTGGTAATAGCTTCATCATACGCATTGGTGTGTAAAGAATTACAATTGTCATAAATAGCATAAAGTGCCTGAAGTGTTGTTCTAATGTCATTAAAATCAATTTCTTGAGCATGAAGCGAACGTCCAGAGGTTTGAATATGATACTTGAGCATTTGTGCCCTTGAATTTGCGTTATATTTATGTTTTAATGCTTTAGCCCAAATTTTTCTCGCAACTCTTCCAATCACTGCGTATTCAGGATCTATGCCATTTGAAAAGAAAAAGGATAAGTTTGGCCCAAATTTATTAATATCCATTCCTCTAGAAAGATAGTATTCTACATATGTAAATCCATTTGATAATGTTAAAGCTAGTTGTGTAATTGGATTTGCTCCAGCTTCAGCTATATGATAACCAGAAATTGAAACTGAATAAAAATTACGGACTTGTTTTTTAATGAAATATTCTTGAACATCTCCCATAAGTCTTAAAGCAAATTCTGTTGAGAAAATACAGGTGTTTTGTGCCTGATCCTCTTTCAAAATATCTGCTTGTACAGTTCCTCTTACTTGAATTAGAGTTTCCTTTTTAATGTGTTCATAAACTTTGTTTGGTAATACCCTATCTCCAGTAATTCCCAATAATAATAATCCTAATCCATTATTCCCTTTGGGTAATTCTCCCTGATATGAAGGTCTTTTTAATCCTTTTGAATCATAGGTTTCTATTAATAAAGATTCAACCTTTTTCTCTAACTTATTTTCTTTTATATATTTTTCACAATTTTGATCTATAGCAGCATTCATAAAAAAGCCCAATAACATTGGTGCTGGCCCGTTAATGGTCATAGAAACCGAGGTCATAGGATGACTTAAGTCAAATCCAGAATATAATTTTTTAGCGTCATCTAGACAACAAATTGAAACACCAGCATTTCCAATCTTACCGTAAATGTCAGGTCTATGCCCAGGGTCATTTCCATACAAGGTTACAGAGTCAAAGGCAGTAGATAAACGTTTAGCTTCTAGTCCAAAACTAACATAATGGAAACGTCTATTGGTTCTTTCAGGACCACCCTCTCCAGCAAACATTCTTGTGGGATCTTCCCCTGTTCGCTTAAAAGGGTATAACCCTGCAGTAAAAGGAAATTCTCCTGGAACATTTTCTTGCAAGGTCCACTTTAATATATCGCCCCATGCCTCATATTTTGGGAGTGCTATTTTTGGTATTTTAGAATGAGACAAAGACTCGCTATGGGTTTGTATATTGATGTCTTTATTTCTTACTTTAAACGAATAAATAGGAGCTTTATACCGCTCAATTTTATCATGCCAGTTATGAATAATTTCCCAATTGTAGGAATCTAAATCCATTTTTACTTTTTCAAACAGATTCATCAATGATTTTATGAAGGGTAAATCATTTTTTGAGGTTTTTTCAAGAATATTTTTATGATTTAAACCTGTTTTTGTTAGAATCTCTATTGGGTTGATCGATAATGAATTTTTGCAGAGAGCAGCGTCTATTGTTTTATAGATTCCAAATAATTTTTGAGCAACTTCTGCTTGATTTCGTTCCTTTTTATCATAGGCTCTATTATTTTCTGCTATTTCAGATAAATATCGAATTCGTGCAGGTGGAATAATGAAAATCTTTTCAGACATTTCCTGAATTATTTCAATGGAAGAATTTAAATCTACACCAGTTTTTTCTACTAGCTTATTCATGATTGCTTTGTAAAGCGAATTCATGCCTGGGTCGTTAAATTGAGAGGCTATCGTCCCAAAAACGGGCATATCATTTATATCAATATGCCATAAATCATTATTGCGCATATACTGTTTTTTGACATCTCGAACAGCATCCAAGCCTCCTCGTTTGTCAAACTTGTTTATGGCTACTAGATCTGCAAAATCTAACATGTCAATTTTTTCTAATTGTGTTGCGGCTCCAAACTCAGGAGTCATTACATATAAAGAAGTATCTGAATGTTCAATTATTTCGGTATCAGATTGTCCAATACCTGAGGTCTCCAAAATAATTAAATCAAATGCTGCAGCCTTCAACACTTCTATCGCTTCATTTACATATTTAGATAAAGCTAAATTTGACTGCCTAGTAGCCAAAGACCTCATATAAACACGATCATTATTAATAGCGTTCATTCTTATTCTATCACCTAGAAGGGCTCCACCGGTTTTTCGTTTAGAAGGATCGACTGAAATAATTCCAATGGTTTTATTTGGAAAATCTATTAAGAATCTACGCACTAATTCGTCTACTAAACTAGATTTTCCGGAACCACCAGTTCCGGTTATTCCTAGAACAGGAATAGTAGATAATTTATTTTTTTTATGAATCTTAGATAATGTTTTTTTAGCCAATTCTGGGAAATTTTCAGCAGATGAAATCATTCGGGCTATGCTACCATCGTTTTTTTTACTCAAATGATTAATATCTAATTCTAATTTATCGCCGATAGCAAAATCTGATTGCTGAACTAAATCATTAATCATTCCTTGAAGTCCCATTTCTCTTCCATCATCTGGTGAATATATTCGAGTTATTCCGTAGGCCATTAAATTTTTAATTTCTGCAGGAAGAATAACACCACCACCGCCTCCAAAAATTTTTATATGACTTGCATTTTTTTCTTTTAGTAAGTCAAACATGTATTTAAAATACTCATTGTGTCCACCCTGATAAGAGGTCATTGCAATGGCATTTACATCTTCTTGTATGGCTGTATTCACTACATCTTCAACACTCCTGTCATGCCCTAAATGAATCACCTCTACACCTGTAGACTGAATTATTCTACGCATAATATTAATTGATGCATCATGTCCATCAAATAAAGAAGCTGCAGTAACAATTCTAACTTTATTTTTGGGTTTGTAAGGAGTTATTTTTTCCATATGTAAATAATATATGAGATTTTAATCAAGCGATTTCGAAAATATTTTATGTTATTAAAGAGGAATTGATTCAAAAAAAACACTATTCGTAAAAAATACTTAATTTATTCCATGCAATTTACGAAATTTTCAAAAAACATAGGTTTTTTTTGAGGGTATAAAAATAAATCATTTTAAAAAACAATTATATTTGTATATATTATTTTTCAACCATTACTATTCTTATGACATTCAAAGAGAAAATAGAAGAAGGTATACCAGATGTCTTGCCTGTTCAAAGAGCTTATGAGAATTCTGTAAATCACGCTCCTAGAAGAAAAGAGATCTTATCTGAACCTGAAAGAGAGTTGGCATTAAGAAATGCATTACGTTATTTTGATGTAAAACATCATGAATTATTACTGCCAGAGTTTGCTGAAGAATTGAAAACATATGGTCGTATTTACATGTATCGTTTTCGTCCTAATTATGAGATATATGCAAGACCAATTTCCGAGTATCCTGGGAAGTGTGAGCAAGCAAAATCCATCATGTTGATGATTCAAAATAATTTAGACCCAGCTGTAGCTCAACATCCTCACGAATTAATTACTTACGGAGGAAATGGTGCTGTTTTTCAAAATTGGGCACAATATTTATTGACTATGAAATACCTGTCTGAAATGACAGAAAAACAAACTCTAGCGATGTACTCAGGACATCCCATGGGATTGTTCCCCTCTGCTAAAAATGCACCAAGAGTAGTGGTTACCAACGGAATGACGATACCTAATTATTCTGGAACAGATGATTTAGAAAAAATGAATGCTTTAGGGGTTAGTCAATATGGGCAAATGACAGCAGGAAGTTACATGTATATAGGACCTCAAGGTATTGTTCACGGAACTACCATTACAGTTCTTAATGCTTTTCGTAAGATAGGAAAATCACCTAAAGGAAATTTATTTGTTACAGCGGGTTTAGGTGGTATGAGTGGGGCGCAACCTAAAGCAGGGAATATCGCCGGATGTATTACAGTATGCGCAGAAGTAAACCCCAAAATCACTCAGGTTCGTTTAGATCAAGGGTGGATTGATGAAAAATTAACAGATGTAGATAAGCTAGTGGCTAGAGTTAGATTAGCTAAAAAAAATAAAGAAACAGTATCACTCGCTTATCTTGGAAATATTGTAGAGGTATGGGAGAAGTTTGATGTTGAAAATATTCATATTGATTTAGGTTCTGATCAAACCTCGCTTCATAACCCATGGGCAGGCGGTTATTATCCTTGTGATATTTCTTTTGAAGATGCAAATATCATGATGGCTGAAAACCCAGTTTTATTTAAAGAAAAGGTACAAGAAACTATTCGAAGACATGCAAGAGCAATTAATAATCATACAGCCAAAGGAACTTATTTTTTTGATTATGGAAACGCTTTCTTATTAGAAGCAAGTAGAGCAGGAGCAGATATTATGGCTGAAAATGGTATTGATTTTAAATATCAAAGTTACGTACAAGATATTATGGGCCCCATGTGTTTTGATTATGGATTTGGTCCATTTAGATGGGTGTGTACTTCAGGAAATCCAAAAGATTTAGAAAAAACAGATCTCATAGCTTGTGAAGTTTTAGAAGAAATCAAGAAAAATTCTCCACCAGAGATTCAACAGCAAATGGCTGACAATATTCAATGGATTAAAGGAGCCAAAGAAAACAAATTAGTAGTAGGGTCACAGGCTAGAATACTCTACGCAGATGCTGAAGGAAGAATAAAAATTGCCAAAGCATTTAATAAAGCAATAAAAAAAGGAAAAATAGGTCCTGTAGTTCTAGGTAGAGATCATCATGATGTTTCAGGAACAGATTCGCCTTACAGAGAAACCTCAAATATTTATGATGGATCAAAGTTTACTGCAGATATGGCTATACAAAATGTAATTGGAGATAGTTTCAGAGGTGCTACTTGGGTTTCCATTCATAATGGAGGTGGTGTTGGTTGGGGAGAGGTAATTAATGGTGGATTTGGCATGCTTATTGATGGTTCTAAAGCAGCTGCTAAGAGAATAAAGTCCATGCTCTTTTGGGATGTGAATAATGGAATAGCTAGGAGAAACTGGGCAAGAAATGACGAGGCTGTTTTTGCAATAAAAAGGGCTATGAAAAATGAGAAAAAATTAAAAGTAACCATTCCAAATAAAGTAAATTCTTCATTATTTGAGAATCTTAAAAATTAGTTTTATGAAAATAGTTAAATTATTTATTTTGTTGAGCACAGTGTTTTTATACTCTTGTTCTTCAGTAAAGGTTGTCTCGGATTATGATACCAAGATAGATTTTTCAACCTACAAAACCTTTGCTTTTTATAAAAAAGGTATTGATAAAGCTTCTGTATCAGATCTTGATAAAAAACGAATCATGCGTGCAATAGAAGGTGAATTAGTTGAGAAAGGTTTTAGTAAGTCAGAAAACCCCGATCTTTTGATTAGTATTTTTACAAAATCCAGAGAACAAGTTAATGTTTCTAATAATAATTTTGGATATGGTTTTGGTTGGGGATACAACCCCTGGTTTTTTGGTAGTAATAATCTTAATATTAATCAATATACAGAAGGGACTTTATTTATTGATTTTATTGATAAAAATAAAAATGAACTCATTTGGCAGGGTATTGGATCTGGAGCATTGAAGATGAGTAATATGGATAAAAAAGAAGAACGCATTAATGAATTTGTGAACAAGATTATTTCAGTATATCCTCCAAATCTAAAAAAGTAGACAGCACATAAAATATTTTTTTAAGTACTCTATATTAGTGCTTTCAAGTATGTATAATAAAAAAATAGAACTCACTCCAGAAGACTTTTACTTCAACAAACAAGGGTACAGAGTTTTTACAGAGAAATATCATTTGAAAAGAGGGTATTGTTGTAAAAGCGGCTGTAAACACTGCCCTTATGGGTATAACAAAAATACAGATTCTTTTAATTAATCTCTTTTGTTTGGTATTTGTATGGGTAGTTATTTATGGAAATTCAAATTCGTATGCTACTTTTGAAAAAAAAACTAAACATGCGGCACAACTTATTAATTATAATTTATTTCCTATGTTCTCCTTTGTTTTCTCAAATTATTGAGGACGATTTTGAGGGGAATGGTACTATCGATCAATGGGTAGGTGATGATTGTAACCTTGATAGCTCTTATGCAAATCCTTATGTTCAAGGCTTAAATACTTCTAGCAAGGTTTTAAAGTATAATGACATTGGTGGTCAGTATGCAAATGTTCGTTTTGATACGAATCAGAATTTAGATTTTTCATTAAAAAACGCATTTACTTTTAAAATTTATGTGCCATCAACTGGCCTAACAGGGAGTCAAACTAATAAAGTATCTGTAAAACTCCAAAATGGTTCTCTTCCTCAACCCTGGACTACTCAAAGTGAAATTATAAAGTATATTTCTTTAGATCAATGGCAAGAAATTACTTTTGATTTTGAAAATGATAATTACATCAATCTAGATCCTTCCTCACCAGCACCAATCACTAGAACAGACTTTAATAGAGTGTTAATTCAAGTAAATGGAGAAAATAATAATGATCATGTTGAGGCTTTTGTTGATGATTTTATTTTTGAAGAATCAGATGCTGCTGATGATGATCCTGTTTTTAATACCCTAGTTTGGTCAGATGAATTTAACTATTCAGGAGCATTAGACCCAAATAAATGGCATCATCAGGTTATTCCAATTATAAATGGAACAGATTGGGCCAATGGAGAACTACAACACTACACCAGTCGAATATCAAATTCATATGTGAATAATGGTTCATTAAAAATTAAAGCGATTAGAGAGAACTATACGTATAATAACTCAACCAAACCCTATACTTCCGCTAGATTAAATTCCAAATTTGCATTTCAATATGGAAGGGTAGATGTTCGTGCAAAATTACCTGAAGAGGCCGGAACTTGGCCAGCAATATGGACATTAGGAGCTAATATTAATGAAACAGGAAATTATTTTGGCAATACCTATGGAAGTGTTGGTTGGCCTGTTTGTGGAGAAATTGATATTATGGAGCAAAATGGATGGAATAAAACCAATCTTATTGGTCATCTTCATTATTCCAATTCCAATACTAATAGTTATCAAAACGAGGGAGATACTACATATATTGCTGATTCTAGTGGTGAATATCATATTTACTCATTAATATGGACAGAGAATACTATTCAAATTTTATTGGATGATGTTGTCTTTTTTGAAAGAGAAAACTCTCAGGAAATTCCTTACGATAATCCACATTATTTACTGTTAAATATTGCAATGGGAGGAAACTTAGGCGGTAATGTCCCTAGTAGCTTTTCCGAGGCTATCATGGAAATCGATTATGTAAGAGTTTATGAGGAAAGTTTTCTGTCCATACAAGATTCTTCTATGGAAGACATGGTTATTTATCCAAATCCTACAGACAATAACATAAAAGTAAAAGTTCCAAGGAATTTAATAGGTACAAAATTGAAAATTTATTCTACACTAGGTCGAAAATTAGCAGCGTATACACTTTCTGAAACAGATTCTATTTTTGATATTTCTTCATTTAAATCTGGAATTTATTTTTTAAGATTTGAATCTAAGTTAGGTGTGTATACCAAAGAAATTATTAAAAAATAATTTTAGGATAAAAATGTCAATTTTTAAAGTTGAATTAATCTAAAATTTCAGCCATCTGAGCTTGAAGTTCAGCGGCTTTTTTTGAGGCAGCTTTTGCAAAGTCTTTTTCTTTTGAAGCATAAAGTATTCCACGAGAAGAATTGATTAATAATCCAACTTGATTGTTCATTCCGTATTTACAAACATCTTGTAAATTTCCTCCTTGTGCGCCTACACCGGGAACTAATAAAAATGAATCAGGAATTATTTTTCTGATATCTGCTAAATAGGACGCCTTAGTTGCACCAACTACATACATTAAATTTCCAGCATTTTTCCAAGTCTTAGAAGTTTCTAAAACTTGTTTATAAACTTCTCTTCCTTCAATTTCTTTGGTCTGAAAATCAAAAGCACCAGTATTTGAAGTTAGTGCGAGTAAAATTGTGTGTTTATTTTTAAATGCTAAGAATGGCTCTACTGAATCTTTTCCCATGTAGGGGGCAACAGTGATACTGTCAAAAGACAAATCTTCAAAAAAAGCTTTAGCATACATGCTGGATGTATTTCCAATATCTCCTCGCTTTGCGTCCGCTATTGTAAAGATATTTGGATGATTTTGATTAATGTACTTAATAGTTTTTTCTAGAGAAACCCACCCTTTAATTCCGTAGGCTTCATAAAAAGCTGTATTGGGTTTGTAGGCAACACATAAATGATGAGTGGCATCAATAATGGCTTTATTAAACTCAAAAATAGGGTCTTCTTTTTCTAAAAGAAAAGATGGGATTTTATTTAGATCTACATCTAAACCAATGCATAGAAATGATTTCTTTTTTTGAATCTGAGTTAGAATCTCTGCTGTCGTCATCTGTCTTTTTAAAAGTTATACAAAGGTACATATTTTTAAGACTTTCTGTTATCTTTGTTTAAGAGTCATTCTATATGATACAATTTATAATTAATAAGTTTTTTTATGGGGTTTTAACACTTTTTGGAGTTGTTACTGTCATTTTCTTATTATTTAATGTTTTACCCGGAGATCCAGCAAGAATGATGCTAGATCAAAGAGAAGATTCTGAGCAATTGAAAAATATTAGAAAGAAATATGGTTTTGACCAGCCCTTAACTACTCAATATCTTTATTATTTAAATGACATATCTCCGTTATCAATTCATTCAAGTAAAACAGAAGATTATACTTTTTTAAATCCTGGAAAATATTCTTACATAACACTTTTTTCTGTTGGTGAATTTACGCTAGTTTTAAAGTATCCCTATTTAAGAGAATCATTTCAGAAAAATGGGAAGAAGGTGTCAGAGGTTATATCTGAAACCCTTCCTAATACTGCTATATTAGCACTATTCGCAATTTGTATAGCCATTGGTGTTGGAATCTTGTTTGGTATTCTATCAGCAATTCATAAAGATACTTGGTTAGATAGAGTCATTGCTGTAATCAGTACTTTTGGAATGAGTATTCCTTCATTTTTTTCCGCCATTTTATTTGCATGGATATTTGGTTTTCTTTTACATAATTTCACAGGTTTAGAAATGACTGGAAGTTTATATGTTGTTGATGATTTTGGTGAAAAAATAACTATGCAATGGAAAAATTTAATTCTCCCAGCCCTAGTTTTAGGGATTAGACCTTTAGCTGTTATCATTCAATTAATGAGAAATTCATTATTAGAAGTTCTAAGCCAAGATTATATTAGAACAGCAAAAGCCAAAGGGTTAACAAAATATCAAGTCATTAAAAACCATGCATTAAAAAATGCATTAAACCCAGTAATAACAGCTGTATCAGGTTGGTTTGCTTCTATGTTGGCAGGTGCTGTATTCGTTGAGTATATTTTTAACTGGAATGGACTTGGAAAAGAAATTGTTAATGCGTTGAATACACTAGATTTACCCATAATTATGGGAAGTGTTTTGGTGATAGCCACTTTGTTTATTATCATTAATATAATGGTAGATGTTATGTACAGTTGGTTAGATCCTAGAATTAGACTCAAATAAATAGAATGAAACAACTAGGTTTAGTGTTCTTATTTCTTGTTATCGGTTGTCACAACCCTTCTCGCTTTTCAAAAGAAGCATTAAGTGAAAAATTTGTTAGTATTTCACAACAAGACGTAACATTTCAAAATATCTTAAAAAAACACCAAGGGAATAAAATTTTAATAGACATATGGGCATCCTGGTGTAGAGACTGTATTCTAACTTTACCAGACCTAAAAAAAATACAACAAGAAAACCCTAAAGTTCATTTTGTTTTTCTTTCACTCGATAAAAGTAAAGAACGTTGGATAAAAGCTATAGATCGTCTGAAGATAATAGGAGATCATTATTATATGGCTGAGGGTAAAAAAGGAGCATTTGGAAGGTTCTTAGGCTTGTGGTGGATTCCTAGATATGTGGTTGTTGATGAATTTGGAGAAATCACTTTATTTAAGGCAACAAAAATTACAAGCAAAAACATTCTTAAAGCCCTTAAAATTAAGTAATTTAGCCGCTTTTAAAATTATAAAAATATGAGAAATAATATTGTTGCAGGAAATTGGAAAATGAATAATGATGCAACACAAACAACCGAATTAATTAATGACTTAAATAAAGCCTTAGAAGAGGTTTCAATTAATTGTAGAGTTCTAATTTCACCTACCTCTATTAATTTAACATCTGCGGTAGCATTAACTGAAGACTCTGTAATTGAAGTTGCAGCTCAGAATATGCACCAAGCTAAAAATGGAGCTTTTACTGGAGAGATTTCTGCAGCTATGCTAAATGATGTGGGCGTGAAATCTGTAATTTTAGGGCATTCAGAAAGAAGAACCTACTTTGGTGAAAATGATCAAATCTTAACCGAGAAAGTAGCATCCGCTCTTGAAAATAATTTGGAAATAATTTTTTGTTTTGGCGAATTATTACAAGATCGTAAATCAGGGAATCATTTTAAAGTTGTAGAAAGTCAATTAAAAAATACTGTTCTTTCTTTAAATGCAGCTTCATGGGAGCATATTGTATTGGCATACGAGCCGGTTTGGGCCATTGGAACAGGGGAAACTGCAAGCCCAGAACAAGCTCAAGAAATGCATGCTTATATTAGAAGTTTATTGGTGTCTACTTATGGTATATCTGTTGCTGAAAATGTTTCTATCTTATACGGAGGAAGTGTAAAGCCAACGAATGCCAAAGAAATTTTCTCTAAAGAAGATGTAGATGGAGGATTAATTGGAGGTGCTTCTTTGAAAGCAACTGACTTTACAGGAATTATCACTGCTTTTTAATTTTTTATTGTAATGGATTCCATTTACATAGCTTACGATTTTATTGTATCACCAAAAGAGTCGGCAACAGAGATGCTTATAGCTCAGCTAGGGTATATAGGCTTTGAAAGTTTTGTAGAAAATGAAAATGGTGTAATAGCATACATTCAAAAAAAAGATTGGAATTCTAATAAAGTTGAGGATCTATATCTTTTAAACTCTAATGAGTTTGATATTACATTTAAATATAATGAAATTGAGCAAACGAATTGGAATAAAGAATGGGAGAAAAATTTTAATCCAATTCAGGTAAATGGGCAAGTTAGTATTCGTGCTCCGTTTCATGAAAATCCTTCCTTGAATTTTGATATAGTCATAGAACCTAAAATGAGTTTTGGAACGGGTCATCATGAAACAACTCATATGATGGTTCAACATTTATTAGCACTAGATCTTAAAAATAAAAAAGTACTTGATATGGGATGTGGAACTGGAATTTTAGCCATTTTTGCTGAAATGAAAGGAGCCCAGCCTACAGATGCCATAGATATAGATAGTTGGTGTTATCAAAACTCCTTAGAGAACGTTCAAAGAAATGGTTGTAAGCATATCACTGTCTTAGAGGGTGATTCTTCTTTATTGAAAGGAAAAGAATATGATGTTGTTATCGCCAATATTAATAGAAATATTTTGCTCTCTGACATGAAAATATACACAGATTGTTTGAGTGAAAAAGGGGTTTTATTACTCAGTGGATTTTACAAAGATGACATCTCAATCATTGAAAGTGAAGTTATTAAGCATGGATTAGTTTTAGATAAAATGATTCAAAAGAATAATTGGGTAGCCTTAAAGTATATGAAACCATAAAAATTTTTTCATAAATTTGTAAAGATGAGCACAAAAGAAAAAATTAAAGAAGAAGAAGTTGTTTTAGAAAAGGAAGTTAATCAACATCACATTGTGCTTCATAATGATGAGGTTAATACATTTGATTTTGTAATTAATTCTTTAATTAGTGTTTGCGAACACACAGAGGAACAAGCAGAACAATGTACTTGGTTGGTTCATTTCAAAGGGAAATGTACTGTAAAAACAGGAGAACTTAAAGAATTAAAACCTCGCTGTTCTAAATTGTTAAGTTTAGGACTTTCTGCAGAATTAATATAAAATGGAAAATATTTTTAAGTATTTTGATTTTTCTCCTTTCAAAAAAGATCAATCAAACGCTTTTAACGGAAATCAGATTTCTTTTACAGAATTAAATGCTCAACACTTTTTAATATTTGAGAAAAAGCAAGATATTTTTAACCTATATGTGTCTAAATACTCAAAAAAAGAAGACATAGGTAATAAACCTCCCGAAATTTTAGAGTTGCTTGTTACTAATTATGATAAAAGTAATTCTGAGCACAGAGTAGCCTTAAGAAGATATTTAGGATAGTAATTTTATCAGTTTTATTTCAAACTAATATGATTAGGATTTTTGAAGATAAAATTTGAGGAATTGTACTATTCATTTGTGACCATGACAGGAT
>Ga0209194_1000556_pt1 | contig 29091 bp, 19 predicted proteins | sample COGITO_mtgs_1004_FD_184787 | JGI IMG/M metagenome (GOLD analysis project Ga0209194, IMG submission 184787) | Pelagic marine microbial communities from North Sea - COGITO_mtgs_100413 (SPAdes) (version 2) | ecosystem: Environmental > Aquatic > Marine > Epipelagic ...
GTTGCGCCGCAATGCGCTGCGACTTTCTGGGCTGACAACGACAATTATATTCGGCGGTCTATTGGCCTGCGGTGGAGGCGGTGGTGGCTCAATTCAGTCCAGCCCAGAGCCCATAGTCACACCAACTGATACCACTCCACCAGTGATCACGGTTATAGGTTCTCTCAACCTGACCATTGAGCAGGGCAGCAGCTATACGGATTCAGGCGCAAAAGCCACTGACGCCGTTGATGGGAGCGTGACAGCGATCACCTCAGGAACAGTTGCCGATGCAGTAGGTGTTTACACTATTACTTACACAGCTACTGATGAGTCAGGCAATTCAGCTACCGCAACTCGAACAGTCACAGTTGTTGCCGCTAGCCCCGCCACCCCTGCTGGCCCCCAGGCTATAGATTCGGAAAAATGGTTTCATCAAACCCGCCTGCCCGATGGCAATGGCTGGTACAACGGCGAAATACAGCATTACACCAATCGTATCGAAAATTCTTATGTCAGTGACGGCACATTGAAAATTGTCGCCATAAGAGAGAGTTTTACCGATCAAGATCGCACTAAGCAGTTCACCTCAGCGCGGCTTAACTCGAAGTATGCCTTTACCTATGGGCGAGTCGACGTAAGAGCCAAGCTGCCTCAGGGCTTTGGCACCTGGCCGGCGATCTGGACACTGGGCAAAAACATTGACGAGAACGGCGGCTATTGGCAGACTCAGGGCTTTGGCACTGTTGGCTGGCCAGCTTCTGGAGAAATCGACATCATGGAGCACTGGGGAAACAATCAGAATTATATTTCCAGCGCCCTGCATACGCCTTCCAGCTCCGGTGGCACAGTTAACGTGGACGGTCAGTATATAGCCACAGCTTCAACCGAGTTCCATGTCTACTCACTGGATTGGAATGCCGACCGGATGATCTTTAGTGTCGATGGTGTTGAACATTACACCTATGCACCAAACGACAAAAATTCAGCTACCTGGCCCTTCGACGCCGATCAGTACCTGCTGCTGAATTTTGCCATAGAACCCAATATCGCCAGCAGCTTTACCAAAGATGAGATGGAAGTTGATTACGTCAGAGTGTATGCACCTAATGCTAGTTCATCAGCCAGTCCAGTTTGGGCGGATGAGTTTAATAACTAGAGTAGGAGTCTAATCGAGCGCCAGCTGCTAGGGCGCTCTCTGTTAAGGCGCTATCTATCAAGGCGCTATCTAAACGCCTCGCGCTCCACTATTCCCATCATTTTATAGGCTAGCAGCGCCGCGGAAAATTCATAGCCATGGAAGCCGTCAATGGGGGAGAATTCCATAATATCCATGCCGATTACAGTGCGCTTTTTGACTACAGATTCAAATAGCGCCAGAGTCTGATACCAGCCCAAACCGCCGGGAACCGGTGTACCTGTGGAGGGAAAAATAGTCGGATCCATGCCGTCTATATCCAGAGTAAAGAACACATAATCTGGGAAGTCATCCGGCAGGTCGATCGAATAGATATTTTTCGGCACTAAAATATCTGCATCCAAATGCCCGACGCCGTGGAGTTTACGAATATCCATCTCCTCTCGGCAGAGTGCACGCACGCCCAATTGAAAAACGGGAATATCCAGATCAACTATGCGCTTCATCACCGAGGCATGACTATAGGGATTGCCCTCGTAGGCGTCCCGCAAGTCGGCGTGGGCGTCGATCTGCACCACGCCAAAATTATCCAGTCCCGCATCGATCAGGCCTTTAATAATACCGTAGGTCACGGTGTGCTCACCGCCCAAGGCCACTGGAAACCCGCCCGCCTTGACCAGCGCTGTAGTGGCTTCAGCTATGCGCTGTACGGCCTGCTCGGCAGTGCCGCTGACATCCACTGGCGGATGAGTGTAAATGCCGCGCTGGCTGGGCTCACTTTTGCCGTCCCAAGTTTCCAGCTGCCAGCTAGCCTTGAGAATGGCTGCTGGGCCCTCGGCAGTGCCGCCACCATAGGAGACGGACTCCTCTAGGGGAATCGGCAAAATATGAAAAAAGGCTTTATCCGGTTCTGGCTGCTTAAATTCTGAGCCGAGAAAGACCGGGTAACCCGGAGCCACTAATTGATCAAATTCTGACATGCTCTGCTCTTTATTTTAGATTAACTGCGCAATGGTGTTTAAGGCTACTAATAAGGCGGTTAGGAGAGACGATTTTTAAAGTCATCATAACCAAATTCTTTGATCAGGCTGACTTGGTCAGTGTCCGAATTCCAGATGGCAATGGCTGGCAGACCAATACCATTAAAGGTGTTGGTTTTGACCATGGTGTAGTGGGCCATATCATCAAACATCAGCCGTTGACCAATGTGCAGCGGCTTGTCGAAGCTGTAATCACCCATTACATCACCGGCCAGGCAAGTCTGTCCGCCAATCCGGTAAGTATGCGCCTTTTCGCCATGCTCCCCAGCACCAAATATCTCCGCACGATAGGGCATTTCCAATGTGTCGGGCATATGGCAGGTCGCCGAACTGTCGACTAGCGCCAGATCCATTCCGTTGTAAGTCAAATCCAACACCTCGCTGACCAACACGCCGCTGTGCAGTGCAACCGCCTCACCGGGCTCCAGATAAACCTGCACTGAATATTTGTTTTGGAAATCGACAATGCGTTTGATCAGCGCATCCACAGGATAACCCTCGCGAGTAATATGGTGGCCACCGCCAAAATTCACCCACTGCATCTTGTACAACAGATCGCCAAACTGTTGCTCAATTACCTCTAGGGTACGATCCAGGGGCGCAAAATCTTGTTCGCAGAGGGTATGAAAATGCACTCCACTGATGCCGTTGAGGCTGTGGCCAGAGAGTTCATTACGGGTGATACCCAGGCGTGAAAAGGGTGCGCAGGGATCGTATAGCGGCGTTGCACCTTCCGAGTGTTGCGGATTGATCCGCAGTCCAAATTGCAGTTCAGGACGCTGCTGTTTGGCCTTCTGAATCAGCGCTTGAAACTGTTGCCACTGACCGTAGGAGTTAAACACCAGGTGATCCGAAATAGACAGTATCTCGGACAGCTCTTCCTCTTTATAGGCGGCGCAAAATGTGTGCACCTGACCGCCGTATTCGCCGTAGCCGAGGCGAGCTTCAAACAGTCCACTGGCACAGGTGCCACTGAGATAGCGGTCAATTAAAGGAGCCAAACTAAACATAGAGAAAGCTTTTAAGGCCAGCAGTACTTTGGCTCCCGACTCCTGTTGCACGCGCTGCAAAATGCGCAGGTTATTCTCAATCGCCACTTCATCCACCACATAGCAGGGCGACGGAACCCGCGAGGGGTCAAAGTTATGGAAGCTATTACTTTTTATTACAGATTGTTTCGTCATAGTTGTCTAACCACCATCAATCTCACACAGGTCATCTTGGAAAAAAGCTATTAGTAAAGCGCCATAGTTACAGCAGATCAAACCCCGGCTCTTCAATCACCGTCCAAGACAATCCATATTGATTCATTGCCGCCATAAAGGGATCTGGATCCATCTGCTCTATGTTCCACACCCCGGGTTGCATCCACAGGCCTTCGAGCATCAGCTTGGCACTGATCATGGCCGGCACTGCTGTGGTGTAGGAGATCGCCTGAGACTGCACTTCCTGATAACAGTCCTGATGATCTTTAATATTATAAAGGTAGACAGTTTTCTCGCGCCCCTCCTTGATGCCGCGCACCACGCAGCCAATGCAGGTCTTGCCATGGGTGCGTGGCCCTAGGGTCGAAGGGTCTGGCAGCAGTGCCTTTAAGAATTGAATCGGCACAATCTGTTGCCCCTGAAACTCCACCGCTTCAATGCCGGTCATGCCCACATTACCCAGCACCTCAAGATGCTTGAGATAGCTGTCACCAAAGCTCATCCAGAACTGGGCTTTTTTGATAGTTGGAAAGTGTATGGTCAGTGACTCCAACTCTTCGTGATACATACGATAGATGTCAAAACTGCCAACTCCTTCAGGGCAGGTAAATCGCTGTTGGGTGGACATGGCTGGAGTAGTGACAAACTCGCCATTTTCCCAGTGACGACAGTCCGCCGTGACTTCACGGATATTGATCTCGGGGTTAAAGTTGGTGGCAAAGGGGTAGCCGTGATCGCCACCATTGACATCGATAATGTCGAGATAGTGGATCTCGTCGAAATAATGTTTCGCCAGATAGGCGGTAAACATATTGGTGGCGCCGGGATCAAAACCGCAGCCGAGCAATGCCATCAAGCCGGCATCGGCAAAACGTTGTTGGTAGGCCCACTGCCAGCTGTATTCAAATTTAGCCGTATCTAGGGGTTCGTAGTTGGCGGTATCCAAATAGTTGACCCCGGCTTCGAGACAGGCATCCATAATCGTCAGATCCTGATAGGGCAGCGCCACATTGATCACCATTGCCGGTTTCACCCGGTTTATCAGCGCCACCAACTCCGGCACCTTGTCGGCATCGACCTGAGCGGTCTCAATAGTGCGCTGATACTTATCAGCCACCTGCTGAGCAATTTTGTCACACTTGTGCAATGTCCGACTAGCCAACACAATCTCGCTAAACAGCTCGGGTAACTGAGCACATTTGTGCACCACAACCTGGCCCACTCCACCAGCACCAATAATCAATACTTTTGCCATGTCCTGCTCCCTAATGTTCGCGTTCGTAATAAGTGTAGCCCTGCATGCTGGCTTTAAATGCCTTGATCATCTGCTGGCGCTCAGCCGCTGTGATACGCCCTTCCCGCACTGCGCGCTCAGCCGTATTGCGATAATTCAATTCCACTTGGCGAGGCTGATACTCCACGTAGCTGAGCACGTCGGCAATGGTGTCACCATGAATCTCTTTGACAAAATCAAAGCTACCGTCGCGATTGAGCCTGACGCTGACCACATTGGTGTCGCCAAACAGATTGTGTAAATCCCCCAGAGTTTCCTGATAGGCGCCCACCAAAAACACCCCGAGATAATATTCTTCGCTCGCTTTTAAGGGATGCAACGGCAGTGTTTTCGCGGCCTTGGAGAGGCCGATAAATTGATCGATTTTGCCATCGCAATCGCAGGTAATATCCGCTAGCACAGCCTGCCTGGTGGGTTCTTCAGCGAGGCGGTGAATCGGCATAACCGGAAATAGCTGATCGATTGCCCAGATATCTGGCAGCGACTGAAAGAGGCTGAAATTACCGTAGTAGATATCCGCCAGAGAGAGCTTGAGATCGGCCATTAGCGCTGGTACTTCGACCATGGTATCCAACAGCGCAGCAATACTGTGCAGTGTGTCGAGAAAGATATTTTCCGCGTGAGCACGACAGCGCAGGTCGATCTGCCCCTGGTTAAAGCCATCGCGAATTTGCTCGCGGTAGCGGTGAATATCCTCGTAGCACTGCTCAACTGTCTGCTCATTGAGCCCTTCGACAACGCTGCGCAACTGTGTCAACAACTGGTGCTCAAGCGGCTCTGCAGGCAGCTGCTCGGTAGACTCAAATTTGGTGGTATCGAGAACGTTAAACAACAGTACCGAGGAGTAGGCAACCAGAGCGCGACCGGACTCGGTGACTATAATTGGATGGGCGATCTGCTCTGCATCCAGAGTCGTCTTGACCGTATTTACAAGGGTCTGGCAGTAGTCTTCAAGGCTGTAGTTGCGACTCTGGTCATCACTGCTCTTAGCTCCGGTGTAGTCAACCGCCAGCCCGCCACCAAAATCAATGTGACTGAGTGCCGCACCCTCACGCACCAAATCTATGTAGTAGCGACAGGCCTCGACTACGCCAGCCTGAATATCGCTGAGGCTGGGTATTTGCGAACCGAGGTGACAGTGCATCAGTTTTAGGCAGTCGAGCATTTGTGCCTCGCGCAAGCTGTCGACCACCGCCACCAACTGGCTTGCGGTGAGGCCAAAGATACTGCGATCACCACTGGTCGAATTCCAGTGGCCGCTGACCTGAGACACCATTTTAATGCGGATACCAATATTCGGCCGCACATCCATAGCCCGACTGCGCTCGATAATCATCGGCAATTCAGACGGTGTCTCAATCACAAAGAAGCAATCAAAGCCCAATTTGATCGCCTGCAGACCTAGGTCGATAAACTCCTCGTCTTTATAGCCATTGCAAATTATCAAGCTGCCCGGCTGAGTCAGAGCCGACAACGCAATAATCATCTCCGGCTTGCTGCCCACCTCGAAACCATGGCCATAGCGCTCACCGAAAGCGGCAATTTCCTCGACCACCTGGGCCTGCTGATTGACTTTGATCGGGTAGACGCCACGATAGCGCTGCGTATAAGAAACCTGAGTAATGGCCGCTGCAAAAGCCTCGTTGAGTCGCATGATCTGCGCATCAAGAATATTTTCCACTCGCAGCAATACTGGCATCTGCAGGTCACGATCGACCATGCCCTTGATAATATCCAGTAGCGCGACCTCTGTATTGAGGGTTTTTACGGTGACATTACCCTCCGCCGAGAGACCAAAATAGTCATTGCCCCAGCGCTCAATACCGTAAAGCTCTGTCGAATCTGCGGCCTGCCATGGCCGCAATTTACGCTGTTCCAATCTTTAATCCTCATGCAAAAAAGGGCTTTTGCGGTCCGCGTCTGGGTTGTATCTTCAACGTCATCAGAGAGGCCACAAATTTGGCGCAATTTTGCACCAGATAATTAGCGAAAATCTATATATTTTTCGTCACTGGCAAATAATAAAGCAACCCATAGAGGCATGGGTGACGAGTTAAAAAACGCGGCTAAGCCCTCCCCTAGAGCGCGCTATTGATCTCGATAAGGGTTTGCAGGGGATTGGCTGATTGGGTGATAGGTCGGCCAATCACTAGATAGTCAGCGCCCAACTGCATGGCACTATGCGGCGTCACTATGCGCCGCTGATCATCGGCGGCGCTGTCTGCAAGACGAATACCTGGGGTTACCAGCTTAAACTCAGTGCCCAATTCAGACTTCAATACACTGGCCTCTTGAGCCGAACAGACCACACCGTGCAATCCACAGCTCTTGGTCAACTGAGCCAAATGCAGCACCTGTTCGCTGGGACTGCGCTGAATACCAATTTCCAACAAATCAGATTCATCCATACTGGTCAGCACTGTCACGCCGATCAGTAACATTGGGCTACCCTGCTTTTCAAGAGCTTCTCTGGCGGCGCTCATCATGCGGCTACCACCTGAGGCGTGAACATTAGCCATCCACACACCCAGATCCGCAGCGGCACTGACAGCTTTAGCAGCAGTGTTGGGAATATCGTGAAATTTAAGATCGAGGAACACATCGAAGTTGCGTTCGACCAGCGCCTTTACCAAGGTTGGACCGGCGGCGGTAAATAACTCTTTGCCAACTTTTAAGCGGCACTGGGTGGGGTCAAGCTGCTCCGCCAGACTCAGGGCGGCATGTCGGTTATCAAAATCCAGGGCGACTATAACGGGTGCTGAAGAACTCATAAGCGGATTAATCTCGTTTCGCGGCGCGAGCTAATTTGCGCCGATAGTAGGTAATAAGAACTGAGCTCGCCAGCAGTCCAAGTAAGCAGCCCGCGACCAAAAAAATCAGCAACCAGAGCCCGAGACTCAGAGCTGTACTTTGAAAAAGTATAAAGTCGACAGTCACCTGCTGGCTATTCTCCAGGGCGAAAAACGCGCCGACGGCGGCAATGGCGAGTAATATTAAAAACTTAATCAATGTCCAGACTGCGCCCACAGGTATCTCCTTTTTAACCATGGCTGTTACAAGAGCGTCTATTTACAAGACCGTATTATAGCCCTTAGATTACATTTCTTTGATTGTACTCTCTGCCTTCCCCGGCGACAAAATATCAGGGACAAAAATAACAGACAAAAAAATGCGCCGCAGGCATAACCAACGGCGCATTTTGATATTCTTTGAAGCGAACCAGTATCGGCTTACTTCTTGGCAGCACCAAAACGCTTGTTAAAGCGATCGATTCGTCCACCAGTCTCTGCTGTTTTTTGCTTGCCGGTGTAGAATGGGTGGCAGGCAGAACATACGTCAAGATAAAGACCTTGAGCACGTGTTGATCCGACAGTAATTACGTTACCGCAACTACAGGTCGCTTTTAATTCGTTATACGCTGGGTGAATCTCTGTTTTCATCATATACTCCAAGTCGCTTGCCGCCACCCTATCAATCAGCTGGTAAAACGAACCAACTCCTGTATGGCACGGCAGGCCATTTCTAAAGAGCGCGGATTCTAGCAGAAATGAACTCGGTTACAAAAGGAATTCTCAACTTTTATTATGTCCCATTCAACGCCCTCAAGTAGCGCCAAGCCTTTAATTGTTCGGGTTGCGGTTCTATCGCCTCTGCGGCGAACCTTTGACTATCTGGTAACCGATGAATTCGCCGCTGCGCCACCCCAGCGCGGCTGCCGAGTAAGCGTTCCATTTGGCAAGCGTGAGGTGATTGGTCTGGTCATAGAACAGACCCATAAAAGTGACTTTGCCATCGAAAAACTCAAGCCAGTTCTCGCCGTTATAGACGCCGAGCCGCTGTTGCCTGAATCGCTTTTCAAACTGTTTATCTGGGCCGCCAACTATTATCACCACCCCATAGGCGATGCTCTGTTTAACGCTCTGCCAGTGCGCTTGCGCCTGGGTAAGTCGCTGCCTCTACCGAAAGTAAGTAAGTGGTGGAAGGTTACAGAGGTCGGCAAAGAGCGCGGTCAGGAGATGCTCCGCGGTGGCCGATTGCACAAGCAGCGCGCCCTGCTCGATGAGCTATTAAAAAAGGACCTGACCCGACAGGGCAATATACTAAAATTCTATACTCGAGCAACACTCCAACGCATTGAGGAAAAAGGCATTGCCGAGCTGGTCTGTATAGGCCCCCAAGCAGTAGATCTTGATAACCTGCTGCTTGAACAACCATGGACGCTCAATCCCTCACAGCAGGAAGCCATGGACGCCATAGACTGCCATGGTTTTAATACCTGGCTGATTGACGGCGTTACCGGCAGCGGCAAAACCGAGATCTATCTCCAGTGCATTGAAAAAGTCATTCGCTATGGTCGCCAGGCCCTAGTGATGATTCCCGAGATTAGCCTGACCCCGCAAACTGAACGACGTTTTCGCGATCGCTTCAATGTGGAAGTGGCAATGATGCATTCTGGCCTCACAGATCAAGAACGGCTCGAGGCCTGGACTCAGGCAGCGACTGGAGAAGCGGCGATTCTTCTCGGCACCAGATCCGCAGTATTCACGCCGATGAAAAATCCCGGGGTTATTATCATCGATGAAGAGCATGATCAGTCCTACAAACAGCAAGATGGCTTTCGCTATTCAGCAAGAGACCTGGCGGTTATTCGCGCCAAGAAGGAAAAGATTCCAATTATTCTCGGCTCTGCCACGCCATCGCTGGAATCCCTCTACAACTGTGAAAAAAAACGCTATCAGCATCTGATCTTAAATACTCGAGCCGGAGATGCTAAACCGCCCACCTGGTCCATGGTCGACTTAAGGTCTGAACAGGTGGAGAGTGGCGTTGCCGCCTCTACCTTGAATGCTATTGGCGAGGCAATTCACAATAAGCAGCAGGTATTGGTTTTTCTCAATCGTCGCGGCTTTGCCCCGGCCATGCTCTGTCATTACTGTGGCTTCTGTGCCGAGTGCCCCAACTGCGACGCTCGCCTGACAGTGCACCGCCGCCATCAGCGTCTACTCTGCCACCACTGCAACTATAAACGTGGACTGCTGCACTGGTGCCCCAGCTGTCGTGGCGATCGCATGGTGGCTGCGGGCGATGGCACTGAGCGCAGCGAAGCCTGGCTACAAGAGTGCTTCCCCGACATACCGGTGCTCCGGGTCGATCGCGACACCACGCGCAAGAAAAATGCCATGCAGGCCATGTATGACACTGTCGACAGTGGCGCCCCCTGCATCCTGGTGGGCACACAGATGCTCGCCAAGGGACATCATTTCGCGAATATCACTCTGGTTGCCGTACTCGATGCCGACAGTGGTTTAATGAGCCCGGACTTCCGCAGTCATGAGCGCCTCGGGCAGTTATTGACTCAGGTTGCCGGTCGCTGTGGTCGCGGGACTATGCCAGGCAAAGTGATACTACAAACCCATCAGCCAGACCATCCGCTGCTCGACGTATTGACACAGCAGAACTACAGCGACTACTCCAAGTTACTGCGCAAACAGCGCAGGCAATCAGAGCTGCCACCCTATAAGCAGTTGGTGCTGATTCGCGCCGACGCCGCTCACGCCCAGAACGCCGAAGCCTTTTTACAGGCAGCGCGACAGTGCGCGGAGGCGATTTTCCCCTCCGGCGAAACGGTCAATTACCTCGGCCCACTGCCGGCACTGATGGAGCGGCGCAACTCCCGCCATCGCTATGTATTGCAAATTAGTGGCGGGCGGCGCAGTGATCTAAATGTTTTACTCTCGCAGCTGGTATTCGAATTAGAAAAGTTACCCATGGCACGGCATGTGCGCTGGGGTGTGGATGTGGATCCCCAGGAGCTTTAACTGGCTCTAAAGACAAAGGCATTTAAAAGGCGAAATAAAAAATGCTTTTGTCGGCCAAGCTGTTTGCTTAAAAGCGCCTCAATCCCCTACAATCGCCGCTGGAATCAGGAGCTTTAAGAATGTCGCAAAATTATGCCAAAAGGAACTCGGGACGGGGCAAGCAGCAACCTGCTAAACGTGCCTCTGGGCTGCCCGCATTTATTTTGGGTACAGTTTTTGGCGCCATCTTAACCAGTCTGCTGCCAGGCCTAATGGACAAAGCTCCGACGGCCACCGCCAAGGTTCAGGATGTTACCGAGACCGTGAAAGCCGAAGCCTCAGAATTGCAGTTCGACTTTTACACGCTACTGAAAAAAACCGAAATTATTGTTCCCAACAATGCCTCTGAAGAGGTCGAAGATCAGCAGCCAGAGGAAGATTTCACCTACCTGCTCCAGGCCGGTTCCTTTAAAATTGCCAATGATGCCGAAAGTCGGCGAGTGAAATTACTGCTTCTGAATCTAAATGCCAGCGTCGAACTGATCAATCTAGGCAATGGTGAGAAATGGCACCGGGTACTAGTTGGCCCTTTTGAGGATCCATCTAGCATGGCCTATGCGCGCACCAAGCTCTCGGAAAACCAAATCGACAGCCTGCTGTTAAAGCGTAAAATTTAGTCGCGGGTTAAATAATCTTTACTCGCTAGTCCCACATTTCAGCCGCCAAAACCTCACAGATAAGCATCGTACTCTAACAGTGTCACCCGAGTATCAAACTCAGCTTTCTCGCTGCGCTTACTCTGGGCGTAAATCGTCTTAAATTCCTCGCCCAAATAACCCGCTATAAACTCGGATTGCTCAAACAGCTGAAGTGCATCGCCCCAGAAACGCGGCAACTGTTGCTCGGCTTTTTGTTGTAGCTCTAGTTCCCCAGCATCACCTATGGTGGCCGCTGGCGGTAGCAGTTCATTGTCAATACCATGGAGTGCTGCGGCGAGCATGGCAGCCACAGTCAAATAGACATTGGCGTCCGCACCTGCAACTCGATGCTCGATACGCATGGCATGGCCTTCCCCCGCCGGAATGCGCAGCGCGGTGGTACGGTTTTCATAACCCCAGGTAGGCGATGTAGGCGCGTAACAGCCAGGCACTAATCGTCTGTAGGAATTAATATTCGGCGCAAAAATAGCGATGGAGTCAGCCATATTTTCCAGACAGCCCGCAACCGCATGTTGCAAAATATCGCTGCCCTCTGGTGTGCCATTATCAAAAACATTGTTGCCCATGCTGTCGAGCAGGCTAAAGTGCACATGCATACCATTGCCCACCTCACCGGCAAAGGGCTTGGCCATAAAGCTAGCCTGCTTACCCTGTTGCTGGGCTACAGCACGGATGGCTCGGCGCAACATACTGGCCTGATCACAGGCGCGCAGTGCCGAGTTCTGGTGATGTAAGTTGATCTCACATTGAGAGGCGCCGAATTCACTGATTAAAGTATCTACTGGCAGGTTCTGTAGATTAGTGGCGCTGCTAATAGCATCCATGAGCGGCGCTATCTCACGCATAGCTTCTATACCATAAGTAGCCCCACCCAGTGCCGGGGAGCCATCGATAGCGCGCTGAGTATGCTGTGGCCGACCAAACTGATCGCGATCAATCTCAAGTAGATGAAACTCCATCTCACTGGCGACCACCGGCGTTAAACCCAGTTTGGTATAACGCTCTATAACCTGCTGCAAGACGACTCTGGGGTCGGCAGGATAATCTGTCTGGCCATCTGGACTGAGCATGGAGACAACAATCTGTGCTGTGGGTCTTCTGGCCCAGGGTACTATTGCTAGAGTTTCCGGATGAGCTGTGCAGATACCATCTGTGTCCCCAGTTGCTGCTACCAGCTCTTCGAGATCTCGGCCCCAGCTGTCCAGGGAGCAGGTGCTCTGGGGCATTTTGTAGCCCCCCTCGAAGAGCTTGTGAATCTGCTCTCGAGGCAGCCATTTGCCGCGATGAATACCATTGAGGTCATGGAGAATGACTTCGAAGATTTCCACCTCGGGATGGGTCTGCAGAAACTGGTCTAGCTGTTCAATGGGCTTCATATTTGACTCTGTAGTTTATTCAACGCGCTCTCTATCAATTGAGCTTTGTAGTTAACGAGCTTTGTGTTTACAGAGCTTTGCACTTAAAGCCCCGCCGAGCAATACCCCAATCAGGCCTAGGCAAGATCGCCCAATGCATCTTTAAGCGGCTGCAGATGCTCGTCGAAGTGTTTCCAGTAGGCCACAGCTGAAGTGTAAATCGGCTGCCTCACCTGCTCGGAACTGGCGGTATTTACCGCCCGCTCAGTCTCGTGAAAACGCAAACACCGCTCTTCCATAGGCAGTCCACAGTAGTCCAGTAGTGCTTTCACATTGGTCTCTAGATCCGCCACCACGGCTTCGTAGTTCACCGAGTAAATCTTGTCGCCAAAAATAGTCTGCCAGTGCGCCATCAAACGATGGTAATCGCGATAGTAGCGGCCCAAATCTTTTAGGTCGTAAGTAAAGTTCTGCCCCTCGGCCCAGAGCTGTTTAAAGCAGCCAAAGCAGTTATCCATGGGATTGCGCACTGTGTTGATAATTTTGGCATTGGGCATAGCCAATAAAATCAATCCCACATAGAGGAAATTATTCGGCAGTTTGTCGATAAAAAATGGCGCATCGGTCTGGCGATGGCGCTGGGCCTGAGCCAAGAACTGCGTACCCAACAGCTGCCATTGGTCCGCGTCTAACTGGGCGGCACCCAGAGGGTAGTTGTCATTACACATGGGATTGGGCTTACGATTTAAACGCTGGGCCATCCAGGGAATATAGGGCAGCTCGCGAGTCCCCTCCACCTGTGAATGGGAAGACAGTATCTGCTCTTGCAGAGTCGAACCAGAGCGCGGCAGTCCGAGGACAAATATAGGTGAGCTGTCGTCTACGCCACTATTATTTACACCGTTATTATTTACGCCGCTATAGCAGTTTTGCTGCAGCAACTGAGGCGTAAAGGTGGCAATAATCTGGTCCACCTGAGCCGAAAATTCATCGGCACTCCAGGTTGCTGATTTCTGCTTAACCCGATTGGCGGCCTGATAAGCATTGAACGCCTGATCCCACTGTTGGCGATGCTCATAGGCTTTACCCAGAGCATAGTTAAAGTGCACGGCATCTTTATCTTTCAGATTCTCACCGGCCAACACATCCTTGATGGCCACCACTTCGTCATCGCTAAACCTGTAGGTTTTAAGGTTCGATAATGACCAGGCGGCCTCGCCAAAACTGCGGTCGAGTTCCATGCAGCGACGCAGGCACTGAATCGATTCATCCTGCCTGCCAAGGGTTTTTAAGGCACTACCCTTTTGCGCCAGTGCGGCAATATTGTTGGGGCTCTGTTGCAACACTGCATCGTATTGGCTGAGGGCATCGGCAAAGCGATTGTCGCGCACGAAGATACTGCCCAACAACATCTGCGCTTCTTCAAGATGCGGCTCAATGCTCAGTACCTGCTGCACTGCTTCCTGAGCTTCAACTAGCTGATCCTGTCGCGCCAATGCGGAGCTGAGCTTTAGCCACCATTTTGATTGCTCTGGCATTTTGCGTACCAGTGAGCGGGACAACTCTTCGGCCCAGCGGGCGCGACCCGTTTCCAGAGCGCGGTTGATTAAAAATTCTTTGGCGCCCACATGTTCTGGATCTGCCTGTAATACTTCTTTGCAGAGTGTCTCGGCTCTATCAGACCCCTTATCCTCCGAGGAAAGTCTGTAGGCTTCAACGACCTTATTTTTGAGTAGTTGATGCTGCTGATTAACCTGCTCTACCGCCGCCGACTGGGTGGCTTTACCCTGCTGTTCAAGCACTTGAGCAAGTAGTTTATTGGCGACTTTTAAGCTGGGGTTAAGTTTCAGTGCCCGCTTGAGAGACTGTTCTGAGGAAGGATAATTTTCCTGATCAAACTGTACTTTTCCGAGATCCGCCCAGGCGTGGGCGAAATCACTGGCGATAATGAGGGCGGCTTTAAATCCCGCCTCGGCTCGCTCTAACTCACCGCGCTTGTGCCAGACCTGAGCTTGAAGCCTCAGGGTATTAACCTCTTTGGGATTGATCCCCAATAGACGCTGACAAATAGATTCGCAACCCTCTAGATCACCTTCGCGCATTGCCGCTAAAGCCTTAAAGAACTGTTGTTGCGGATCCATAAGCTGAACTCTGGGATGGGTTTATTATTTTTTACAGTCTACAAAAAAACAGCCGAGAATGTCGGCTGTTTTTAGGTGCTGCTAGATAACGGCAGCGAGGCTGATGTTAGAACTTTTTATCTCTAGAACTTTTTATCTTTAAACCTTTTTATCTCTAAAACTTATAGCCTATATCCAAACCCACACGCCGGGGCTCCGAGAAACCAAAGTAGTGAGGAGCAATAATGCCATCCGCTGGGGCTACGCCTTTGTAGTAGAAGGTATCAAATATATTGTTGACCCAAACAGTCATGCTCCAGTTATCAGAGCTGTCATAGCCAACTCGCAGATTGCTCACTGTAAACTCATCCAACATGATCGGCTCTAAAGAGAAATCACCAAATCCTGGGCTAGCACCCTGATGGAAGGTTTCCCAAGTGACGCTGATATCGCCGCCTTCAACGGGTTGACTGTAGGTCGCGACCAGCGCGGCACTGAAATCAACGGTGCCGGGCAACATAGCGCCGGTGCAATCGTCTTCACAGAAATCCTCAGAGAGGCTGGCATTGGGTTTGGTCAACTCAGAGTCAGCCCAGGCTAAACCCAGATAAATATCTAAGTTGTCTGTGGGTAGATAGCGCATATCCAACTCTAATCCAGAGCCTTCGGCGTCGCCTACATTGGCCACTGTGTAGCGACCATCGACATAGTACCCAGACTGCATTCCATCAAACTGGTAGCTATAGAGCGCGGCATTAAGCTGCATTTGCCCATCCAAAAACTGACCCTTTAAGCCCAGCTCTATATTGGTCACCTCCTCCTTGTCAAAGCTTGCCAGTGAGGGATCAAAATCTAAGGCATCTTCACCGTCCAAATCATCCACCGTAATATCGTCGGCAAAGGACAGTTCCATGGTGTTAAAACCACCGGCCTTGTAGCCGGTTGAATAGGTGGCGTAGGTGGAGACCTCATCGCTGAGCTGATAATTCACTGCAGCGCGAACCGAGGTATTGGTCCACTGGTCATTGCCCTGAACAAAGTCTGAGGTGTAGAACGGGAAGGTATACCAGGTGGCATTGCGATCTTCGCCGCCAAAATTCTGGGCGAAATCACGGTTGTCTTCGGTGTAGCGAGCGCCGATTATAAAATCTAAGTCTTCAGTGGCATGGAAGGTGGCATCGCCGTAGAGGCCCCAACCGTCATATTCAGCATCCACATCGACCGAATCGTTACGTGTGCCAATGCCAACAATGGGATCGTACTCATAGTATTCGTAGAGAGTCGCACAATCGGTGATATCGTCATATTCGTAATAGGTACCGTAAGCAGCACAAAAAGTATCTTCATCGAGGGTTTGATTGAAGCGAACTTTGAGCTCTTCTTTGTACCAAGAGGCACCGACAAACCAACTGACGCTGTCAGTCTCTTTATTGATGCGAAACTCTTGACTGAAATAGTCCTGTTCTTGAATTTGGTTGTAGTTGGATATAAAACTACTACCGCCATCAAAATCTTCCAAGTAATAGTAGTTGTGGCCACGCAAACCGGTAGTCGAACTGAGCGTGTAATTATTGCCCAGATCCACTTCAACATTCAGAGTGGCACCCCAAACTTCACCTTCATCGATTAGATCGGCAGAACTGACATCGGAAGAAAACTGATCTTCCCCAGCGTCGGTGCTGTAAAAAGGCAGACCGGTTTCATCCGGATCAAAAGCCTGATAAATCGTTGGCGGTCCCTGGCGGTCTTCATACTCAAGCATCAGGGTGCTGGTGATCTCTTCATTTTCAAAAGCCAGGGTATAGCGAGCGGCAGTATTTTCTACACCCCCAGTCTGCTGGCCATCATTAATATTGGTCACCCAGCCGTCCTGCTGCTGGTGATAGACCGCTAAACGGCCACTAAACTGCTCATTGATCGGGGTATTGACAACCGCGGTGACTTCCCCATAACCATCCTGGCCAATGCCAATGTCAATGGATCCGCCGGACTCACCCGTAGGCTTTGCCGTGGTAATCGAGATGGCTCCTGAGGAGGCGTTGCGGCCAAACAAAGTCCCCTGGGGACCCTTGACCACTTCGACCATTTCAATATCAAAGAAGCTGGATACGGCACCACCGGTGCGACCCAAATAGATGCCGTCTTGGTAAAGGCCAATGGAGGGCTCAGCGCCAACACCAAAATCATTGGTACTGATACCGCGAACGTTCATGGAATCGAGAAATGAGTCATCTGTATCGCCGGATACACCAGGTGTTAACAGGGCCACCTGCTTGGCGTCAGAGATCTGCGCCTTATCCATAAAGCTGCCGCTAAATGCGGACACCGAAATAGGCACGTCCTGCAGCGACTGTGCGCGCTTCTGTGTGGTGACAATGATCTCTTCGATCTGTGCTGCGGACAGCTGTCCAGCACTCAAGGTCGCCGCGGCCACTGCCGCTGAAATCAAGGTTTTTCTGATTAATTGGTGCGTCATAGCAACTCTCCCAGTAAACATTGTTGGCGACTAACTCGCCTTGTTTATTTTAAAATTGGTGGTAAAAAATGGGTTGTTAAAATGGCCTATTAAGCATTGGGCTTTGAATCATCTATTTGTCTCGCCAAGCCTTGCACCAGCTTGGCTAGGAACAAATTAACGTGATATTTATAGTGGACGTCCAAGTGTATAGTCAGCCTTCTTCACCCACCAGATATTTTAACGGTTTGAGGATTTATTTTTCACCGCTCAATGCCTCCATTACCGATTAACCACCCCTTTGGGTACATGTGCCAATAGAGTTTCTGTGGCCAAATAAACGCCTATCACCACCTCCGGAGAAAGATCCTAAAAAAGATTCTGAGGAGAGTGAATTTCAACAATATGGCAACCGCGACTCCTATGACTAAAAACCGAACTACCCAGCAATGGCAAGAGCTCGACGCCAAGCGTCACCTGCATCCGTTTACCGACTTTAATGAATACGCAAAGAAGCCTGGGCGTATCATTAACCGAGCCGAGCACATCTATATCTATGATACCGATGACAATCAGATACTCGACGGCATGTCAGGCCTCTGGTGCTGCAGTCTCGGCTACAGCCAACCGGCCATTGCTGAGGCCGTGAGTCGCCAGTTTGAGCAGCTACCCTACTACAATAACTTCTTTCAGTGCAGTAATGCACCGGCAGTTGAGCTGGCTGAGCGTTTGGTGGATTTGGCCCCAGAGCGTTTCACCCATGTATTTTTCACCAATTCAGGTTCCGAGGCCAACGACACTAATATTCGTCTGGTGCGTCGCTACTGGGATCTGCAAGATAAACCTAACAAGCGAATTATCATCTCGCGACAAAATGCCTATCACGGCAGCACCATCGCCTCAGCCAGCCTTGGTGGCTTCGGCTTTGTTCACCAGCAGTTCGAAACCCTGCCCTATGTTGAGCATATAGTCGACCCCAACTGGTTTGTGAATGGTGGCGATCTCAGCCCTGAAGCATTTGGCCTGCAGGCGGCACGCGCACTAGAAGAAAAGATCGATGAGATCGGCGAAGACAATATTGCCGCGTTTATTGCCGAGCCGATTCAGGGTGCCGGTGGCGTGATTGTGCCGCCCGACAGCTACTGGCCCGAGGTCAGTCGTATTCTTAAAGCGCGAGATATTCTGTTTATCAGCGATGAAGTGATCTGTGGTTTTGGTCGCACTGGCAGCCTATTCGGCTGTGAAACTCTGGGCACCAAACCGGATTTAATCACCTTCGCCAAAGCCGTGACCAATGGCTTTCAGCCTCTGGGCGGCGTTTTAGTCAGCGACAAAATCGCCAGCGTGATTACCGCTAAAGGCGGCGAGTTTGCCCATGGCTTTACCTATTCCGGGCATCCCATTGCCTGTTCCGCAGCCATGGCCACCTTAGATATTATGCAGTCGGAGAATATTTTCGATCGCGTTCGTGATCATGCGGCGCCCTATATGCAAAAACGCTGGGCCGAACTGGGGGAGCATCCAATTGTTGGACATACTCGAGGCTTGGGCATGTTTGGCTCCATGGAGTTGGTACGCAATAAAGAAACTCGCGAGCGCTTGGCGCCGGATCAGATATCCGGCGGCATCTGCCGTGACTTGGCAATAGAGAACGGTTTAGTGATGCGCGCTGTGGGTGACTCCATGATTATCTCGCCACCGCTTATATGCACTGATGCGGAGATCGACACGCTGATTGAGCGCGCCACCAAGGCGCTGGATCTAACTGCCGAACGCTTTTCTGTTTAAACAGGATAGCTGCTGAATAAGCCGTTATTTCGGTCACGCGACCATGACAAGTCGAGGAATAGCAAAACCATTAAAGTCACTGGCGCAACATAGACTGTAAGCGCCAGTGCTGGGAATAAACACCAGATCTTCCGGCTCCATATTAGCGGGCAAGTAATGTTGCCCCAGCACATCAATGGCGTCACAGGTAGGACCTGCCACCGACCAGAGCTCAGGGGCACCAGTGCGCTGACTGACCAGGGTGAAGGCAATACCCTGTTCCAACTCAATCAAGCCGCCATAAAAACCCAGATCCAAATATAACCAACGACTGTCATCCCTTGTGGCGACACCCATCACTTGGGAAACCAGGCATCCAGCAGAACCCACTAGATAACGGCCTGGCTCGGCCATCACCTGAATAGTATCCGGCAGCGTCTCAAGCTCGCAGTTTATTCTAAGCGCTATATCTTCAATTGATGGATCTTGCGGAGTCAGCTGCAACGGATAGCCGCCACCAAGGTTTAGCAGCTGCGGGATAAAACCGCGATCAACCAGCTGCTCAAAAATATCCTTAGCTGTCTTAATACCCTCAACCCAGTTATTGATATTGGTACATTGAGAGCCCACATGAAAGGTCACACCACAGAGGTTGACCTGCAAGCGCAGTGCACAGGCGATCATCGCCAGAACGCCTTTCGGGCTAGCGCCAAATTTGCCCGCCAGCGGCCAACTGGATCCCTCATTGCTCACTTTAATGCGAATATAGACTTTGGCCAAGGGCGCGAGAGCGGCAATTTTTTCTAACTCTTCAGTGCAATCTGCCGCGTACCAGCGTACACCCTTAGCACTGGCGTATTTTATCGCCGCTGGGGATTTAATCGGGTTGGAGTAAAACACCTGATGGGCAGGAACCCCCAGTTCAAGCAAAGTATCGAGTTCAGCTGATGACGCAATCTCAAACCCTGTGCCCTCTTGGCGCAACAGCTCCAAGATAGCCGGATCCTGATTGGCCTTAACCGCATAATGGGGTCGTACCCGAGGCATGGCCTGCATAAAGCGCCGGGCATTATCCCTCAGGCGCTGTTCAGACAGTACCAACAGAGGGCCGGAATAGTCTGCTGCGGCAGCGCGGCTAAAGCTCAGCTGTTGGCGAATATCCTCAGCGATCAACAGATGCTGTCGATCATTGACTGAAGCGACTGTGAGGTTCACTGCGTGCTGTTGCATAAGACTCCTAGAGGGCAGGCTAATTGATGGCTGTTGGCTATCAATGGTAAGCCTCTAAGATGTCAATTTGTATTGCTAAACTGTTCAATTTGTTTGATATTAACAGCCACTTTGATTTAAAAAACGGCACTTTGACATGAACATCGATCAACAACTGTTAAATCTACTGCGCGAAAACAGTCGTCGCTCAGTATCGGATATGGCCAAGCAACTGGGCGTCAGTCGCACTACAGTGCAACAGCGTATGGAGCGCCTCGAGCGCAACGGCACGATTGAGGCGTATACCATCAAGCTCAACCCCCATTCCGAACAGCAGCAGGTCAGTGCCTACATTATGATTTCGGTGGTAGGACGCAAGGCTGGCGATGTAGTCCGCCATCTACAAAAGGACCCACAGTTGGATATGCTCTGCAGTATTAGTGGCCAGTATGACTTGCTCGCCAAGGTCACGGCCGCGACCACCGAGCAACTGGATCAGAGCATTGACAGCATCAGCACCATCGATGGAGTAGAAACAACATTAAGTCATGTAGTGCTGTCGAGAAAGGTAGATAGATAACAGCAGTGCTGGTAAGTTATACCTCATCGGTGAAAGCCGAATTCTCTAGCCCTAAAAAAATAATAATTGAGATACCTATGAGCAGCAGACCCCTGGTAAAACCCAGTCTTTTGGACGCCCTAATTCCGGTCATTCTATTGATCACCATGCTCGCTGGCACCGTCTATGTATTCGGGCTAGATTCCTCCGGCCCTAACCAAGTGGCGCTGTTTTTGGCCGCTGCCGTAGCCGCCGTTATTGGTATTAAAAATGGTTTGACCTGGAAGCAGGTCGAGCAGGGCATGATCGACACCATTACCCTGTCTCTGCCTGCCATTCTGATTCTCTTTATGGTGGGCGCTCTGATCGGTAGCTGGATCCTCGCCGGAACTGTGCCTAGTATGATTTATTACGGTGTCGAGATTATGTCGCCGGATTACTTCTACATGACCTGCTGTCTGGTCTGCGCATTAATTGGCTTTAGTGTTGGCAGTTCATGGACTGTGGCCGGCACCTTGGGCATTGGCTTTATGGGTATAGCGGCGGCGTTGGATCTGTCGCTGCCAATCAGTGCTGGCGCGATTATTTCGGGGGCCTATTTTGGCGACAAGTTATCACCGCTCTCAGACACCACTAATCTAGCTGCCGCTGTCACCAACAGCGACCTGTTTGACCATATTCAACATATGCTCTGGACCACGGTGCCGAGCTTTTTCATTACCCTAGTGATCTTTTTTGCCCTGGGTATGGGCAGTGCAATCAATGTTCAAGTCGACGACATCGAAATTCTCCAGGCAGCAATGCAAAACGCCTTTTTGGTTAACCCATTGATGCTCACCCCTCTGGTGCTGTTATTAGTCATGGCGATCATGCGCAAGCCCGCCCTCTCGACACTGATCTGTGGCGTAGTTGCCGGCTGTATCTTTGCCGTGATATTCCAGTGGGATGCAGTGATTACTTTGGCGGCAGACGCCAGCTTAAGTAGCTCGGCGGCAATCTTTAAAGGTCTGTTCACGGCAATGTTCTTGGGCTTCAACTCGGTGAGCGGCAACGAATCCATGGATGCACTGCTGTCGAAGGGCGGCATGGAAAGTATGCTGCTGACCATCGGCCTGATTATCAATGCCATGGGCTTTGGCGGCGCAATGGCCCGCACTGGTCTATTAGAGCGCATAGTAGAAGCCGCACTGAGCCGAGTAAAATCTGCTGGTGGCCTGATCAACACCACCATCGCTACCTGCATAGGCACCAACATTCTCGCCGCCGATCAGTATCTGTCGATTGTGATTCCCGGACAGATGTTTTCCGAGGCCTACAAACGCCGTAATCTGCGCGCGATTAATCTATCCCGAACCCTGGAAGACTCCGGCACTCTCACTTCGGTACTGGTGCCCTGGAATACCTGTGGCGCCTTTATGTCGGCGACACTGGGTGTCAGTACTTTTTATTATGCGCCCTATGCCTTCTTTAATATCTGCTGCCCACTTATTGCGATAATCTATGGCTTTTATCAGATTAAATTGCCGCTGATCAACGAGCCAGAGGGCGTGGCACAAAGCAGCGACTAAGCTATTTTGATAAATCGCCTACAAAGAGTTGTACCCATAAAATATGTTGCCCAGCGCTAACAGATTAATAATCCGATTCGCTATAGCCAGTGCCTTTGCTGCTCTGTCAGCATTGGCTTATGGTCAAATAAATGAGCAGCCGAATGACCAACTTAAGGGCCAATTTAGCGGCGAGCTGGCCCTGCGACATATAGCCCAACAGGTCAGCTTTGGCCCGCGCACCACAGACTATCCCGGCAAACAAAAAACCCTTAACTATATTCAACAGCTTTTAGAGCCAGAGGCCGATCAAATTGTGGTGCAGCCATTTCAGGCTCATGGTCTGTCCGGCAACAATCTCTGGGCGAGCTTTTATGCCGCCGATTCCGCGGCTATGAACCACCCGCGAATTATGCTCGCTGCTCACTGGGACACTCGCCCTATTGCCGAGCGCGACAAGCTCCCGGGGAAACGCTCAGAGCCAGTTATTGGCGCCAATGACGGCGCTTCAGGGGTCGCTGTACTACTCGAAATGGCGCGACTACTCAGCAGCCAACGCGCACCTGTAACCGTGGATCTCGTGTTTTTTGACCTCGAGGATATGGGCAATATCGATGGCCTTCCCTTTTCCATTGGCGCCAGTGAGTTTGTCCGCCAAAACCCTTTCTATCGCCCCACTGCAGGTGTGGTGGTGGACATGGTCTGCGACCGCGATCTGGTCATTCCCAAAGAGCGCTTCTCTCAAGATAGCGCCGCAGAACTGCAAGATAAAATTTGGCATATAGCGCGATCTCAGGGGGCAAAAGCCTTTATAGATCGCAAAGGCACCTATATTGAAGACGACCATTTACCCTTTTTGCGCGCAGGCCTCAAAGTCGTCAATCTGATCCACTGGCCATTTCCTCAGTCCTGGCATACCAGCAGTGATACTATTGATCGATGCAGTGTCGACAGCTTGCAGCAGGTTGGCAGAGTCATTTCAGAATTTATTTATCTTCAACAGGAACCGTTATGAAAAACCTATACATACCGCAACTGGCCTTTTTATTCATTCTAGTCATGACCGCCAGCAACTCCCAAGCCAGTTCCGAAGCCAGTTCCCAAACCAATTCACAAAACAATTCACAAAACAATTCACAAAACAATTCACAAAACAATTCCGTCAGTAGCGATGAACTTGCTCGCTCCGTAGCACAGGATTACAACGAACGTCTCGGCGCGCTGTTTACCCATTTTCACCGCAATCCCGAACTCAGTTTTATGGAGACCAAAACGGCGAAAAAACTTGCCGAAGAGCTACGCAAGAATGGCTTTAAAGTAACCGAAAAAGTCGGTGGCACTGGCATAGTGGCCATATTAAAAAATGGCGAAGGCCCCCTGGTAATGATGCGCGCCGACATGGATGGCCTGCCAGTAAAAGAAAAGTCAGGGCTGGATTACGCTTCTACTGCAACTCAAACCGATCCTATCACCGGCAGCCAAGTTCCTGTGATGCACGCCTGTGGTCACGACGTGCATATCACCAGTCTGATCGGCACCGCGCGCCAGATGTCAGCACGCAAAGATAAGTGGTCCGGTACATTAATGCTGATTGGGCAACCGGCTGAAGAGCGTATTCAAGGCGCCAAGGCAATGATGGATGACAATCTCTGGGAACGCTTTGGACAGCCAGACTATGCCCTGGCCTTTCATGTAGGTGCAGGGCTGCCTGCGGGTCTGATCAATGTGCAGGAGGGCTCGCCCTTCGCCGGTTCAGACAGCCTAGATATTATTGTTCACGGTGTTGGTGCTCACGGCGCATCTCCCCATGCGGGCAAAGATCCCATTCTGCTGGGCAGTCAGATTGTCGTAGCGCTGCAGACATTGGTCTCAAGAGAGCTCGCCCCTAGGGAGCCTGGAGTGGTGACAGTGGGATCCTTTCACGGCGGCACCAAGCACAATATTATTTCCGATCGCGCAGTGCTGCAGCTGACCGTGCGCAATACCAACCTCGAGACTCGCGACACTCTACTCAAAGGCATTAAACGCATCGCTGAAAATCTCGGTCGCGCAGCAGGTCTTCCGGAAGACAAATTACCCGAGGTTATCCTGACAAAATCCTCAACCCCACCCACTATCAACAATACTCCGCTGGTCAGACGTTTAAAGGCGGTATGGCAGGAAGGATTAGGGGAGCGTCAGGTTGTTTCAATCGCCTCCAAAGGTATGGGTGCGGAAGACTTCCCCTACTTCACGACTGAGCCGCCAATTCCCAGTGTCTACTTCTCCGTTGGCGGCACCAGTGCCGCAGATTACAAAGCCGCAGCAGCAGGTGGCAAGCCAATCGCCTCACATCACAGCCCACTATTTAGAATAGACCCACAGCCCTCCGTGACCCGTGGTGTACAGGCAACTGTATTGGCATTACTGGATTTGATGCCGGTTGCGGACTAACCCATTAGATGGGCTAGCGCAGGCGGTGGTAGAAAGCTATAGAAGATCAGGCGGCAATAGATTTGCCGCCAATTTTACCGAGCTGAGTCGGTCTAGATAACCGCCTTGAGAGATGACAGGCAGTAATCAATATTGGCCTGTTTGCTGGCATGACCCATTAGGCCAATGCGCCAGACTTTGCCGGCCAGTGCACCCAGACCGGCACCAATTTCAAGATTGTAATCATTCAACAGTTGGCTGCGCACAGCAGCATCATCTGCGCCCTCTGGAATAAATACCGTGTTCAGCTGGGGCAGACGATCTGCCTCGGGAACCAAAAATGAAATCCCCATCTGCTCGAGACCCTGACGCAACAGCAAGTGATTGCTCTGGTGACGCTGCCAGGCATTCTCCAGCCCTTCATCCTGAACCATCACCAACGACTCATGCAGACCATAGAGACAGTTCACCGGCGCTGTGTGGTGATAGGCGCGCTTGCCCTCCCCAGCCCAATAACCCATAACCAAATTGAGATCGAGGAACCAGCTCTGCACCTTGGACTGACGCTTGCTGATTTTTTCGGCGGCCCTAGGGCTAAAGCTCACCGGTGACAGACCGGGAGACGCCGAGAGGCATTTTTGTGAGCCGGAATAAATCGCATCGATCTGCCACTCATCGACTTTTAACGGCGTGCCCGCAAGGGATGTCACTGCGTCGACAATCGCCAGACAGTCATGTTTATGCGCCAATTCAACCAATGTCTTGGCGTCAGACTGGGCGCCAGTGGAGGTTTCAGCGTGAACAAAGGCGACCAATACCGCATCCGGATTTTGTACCAATGCCTCTTCAAGTTTCTGCGGATCCACAGCCTGACCCCAGTCATCTTGGACCATGACCGCAGTGCCACCACAGCGCTCTACATTCTCTTTCATGCGACCACCGAAAACACCGTTTTGGCAGACAATCACCTTGTCACCCGGCTCCACCAAATTGGCAAAGCAGCATTCCATACCCGCGGATCCCGGTGCGGATACGGCAAAGGTCAGCTCATTTTGGGTTTGAAAAACATATTGCAGCAGGGTTTTTACTTCATCCATCATGCCAATAAAACTTGGATCCAAATGACCCACTGTAGGCCTGGCCATGGCGGCTAATACCCGCTCACTGACATCGGAGGGGCCTGGGCCCATAAGCATGCGACGGGGTGGATGGAATGAACTGATACTCATGGTGCTTTCCTTTATAAATATTTTTTTTGTTTTAACCGCTTAACTGACAGCCTTTAAACCACAGCGCCCAATCAGTCGCTGTCCGTAACTATGCCAGTGGTTTTTAAATGCTTTATCTGGGCACTGTCCAACCCAAGTCCTTCTAATATTTCGTCTGTGTGGCTGGCAATTTCCGGGCCGGGCCACTGAGTGCCACCAGGAGTGTTGCCTAATTTTGGCATCATCGCCGGAATCTTAAGTGGCTCACCATTGATCTCAACCTGCTCGAATAATCCGCGGGCTTGGAAATGCCGGTCTTCCATCATATCCGCAACACTGTAGACCGGACCGCAGGGCACACGATGCTCTTCAAGGGTCGCCATCACATCTGCCAGGGGCAGACTGGCGCACCAGTTTTTCAACACCAGATCAATCTCCGCTTCGTGCACTACGCGCTTAGAGTTGGTGGAATATTTGTCGTCGGTACCCATGTCTGCATGGCCCACTGCAACCATCAAGCGCGCATAGATTGAATCACCATTGCCGCCGATCACCACAAATTTCTCATCGGCACATTTATAGGTGTTGGTGGGTACTATGCCAGTCACCGTGGTGCCGGATGGCTCACGAACAACACCGGCACCGTCATATTCAGGCACCACCGCTTCGAGCAGATTAAACATGGATTCATAAAGCGCCACGTCCACTACCTGACCACCGTCGCCGCGATCCCGGGAGCGCAGGGCCATCAAAATACCCAGTACCGCGTGTAACCCAGAGATCGTATCCCCAAGACTTAGGTTAGGTCGCACCGGTGCTTCACCGGGATAGCCGTTCACGTAGCGGAAACCGCTGATGGCTTCGCAAGCCGAGGCAAAGCCGGGCTTTTCAGAATAGGGACCAGTTTGGCCATAGCCTGAAATGCGCGCGTAAATCAAATCTGGGTTGTCGGCGCGCATGGACTCGGGATCCAGGCCCCAGCCTTCGAGTACGCCAGGACGAAAATTTTCCACCACTATGTCAGCCGTTTTTAACAGCTGCTTAACCAGGTCACGACCTTCAGGCGTTTTTAGATCCAGGGAAATGCACTTCTTGTTCCGTGCCAGACTGCGCCACCAGAGAGAAGTACCGTCTTTGACTTCGCGCCAATTACGAATTGGGTCGCCGCCTGGAGGTTCAACTTTTATCACCTCAGCACCGAAATAACCTAGCATGCAACCAGCGAATGGTCCGGCCAGCAGCTGGCCCAACTCAATGACCCTCAATCCCTCTAGTGCTTTACTCATATTTAACCTTTTTAATCATTCTATACTTAAATGAAGAAACTCTACTCATGCCATGAAATTTTTTGCACCAGTGTATAGACTGTAATTAGGCGCAGAAGCATAACAGAACAATAATCGCGTCAATAACAGCGTGACTCATAGTGGATATCACTGGCAGATGGTTTGTAATCTATGGTTTGTATTTAGCGGCTTGTAAAAATGGTCTATAAAAGCACCCAACCCAGCTTATTTACAGGCGCTGATAAAAGTTATGGAACCGGCTGCAATATGTCGACTCTAAACTACCATGTCAACGGGGGGAGCCTGATATGAAAAATAACGCCAAAGCAACCGCCATCCGCCAACTAAGTTTGGCTGCAATGGTGTTTATCGGTTCGACATTGACTGGCCTTGCCAGTGCTCAATCAAACATGCCCACCTTCAAAGAGAGCGACCCGGTCAGCGACTATTTAGATGCCATTGATAGCGCTGAAGCTGAGTTAAGCGCGTACTCCTTAGAACTCTCGGATCTCTATCTAGGCTTGGGAAAATCCCACTTATCAAATCGAGAATATGACCGCGCCCGCCAGGCATTCCAGCGCGGCATGCAAATTGAGCGGGTCAATTTTGGCCTCAACAGCCTGTCACAAACCCCCTATTTGATGTCAATTGCAGAGGCCGAAAGCTTTCTTGGCAATTGGGATGAATCGCAAAAAGCCCTGGAAAATCTCTACCTCATTAACACTGAGGCCTACGGTGCCCAAGACCCACGCATGCTGCCGATTCTCGATGAACTGCTCGATTGGTATCTAGGAACCTACAGCGACCGTTCTACCGCTGGCGCCTACCAAAATCTGGTTATCTCTGAGAAGCTCGGCACCCGCATGCAGAGCATCCTCAACAAGACTGACAACCTCAGTGATCCTGCAACCCCGCAGATGTATCGCAAGCTAAGCCATCTGCACTACTCTATTGCCAACCACATTAAAGAGCATGGCGAGCCCTCTGATTCTGGATTTACCTTTAATGCGACGTCCACAACCAGCAGCACCAATAGCACCTCACATATGCACTATCGTCGAGGTAAGCTGGCCCTGCAAAAGGTAGTAGAAGCACTGGAATTGCAAGGTGACACGCCCGCCCGGGAGCAGGCTAATGCCATCGCCGAACTGGGAGATTGGTATCTGGTGTTTGGTCAGCGTTCATCGGCAAACCAAACCTACAAACTGGCCTATGATTTTCTCGGCGACAGCGAACAGCCAGAGCAATTGCAAGAAGCATTGTTTGGCGAAGCAAGACTGATTAAATTTACCGATATTAGCAGCACAGCTAAACGCTCTGAAAAAGCCCTTAGCGCGACGAAAGCCCTTAGCGAGAAAAAAGCCCTTAGCGAGAAAAAAGCCCTTAGCGATAATACAGCCCCTAGCGAAGAAACCAGTAACCAAGAGCCACTTGAAATCGAACCTATGGAGATCTCCATGGCCATCACTAGCAACGGTGTGCCGAGGAATATAGAGATTATTAACCCACCGGAAGATCTCGACAAAAATGTCCGCCGCACTATTTTTAAAGATATCCGCGCACAGCGTTACAGACCCAAATTAGTTGCGGGAGAGCCGATTAGCACTGCTATCCAATTCCCCTATGGGATTAAACAAACCGCCGAGACAAGAGACGAATAATGGGTAGAGCCTTCACTACAAATTCTTGCCAAGGGTCAGCGCTAAAGGCGCCGCGATTGTCGATTAGATCACCTATTGAATGGCCTCTGAACTTGCCCCTCAAAATAGCAGCAACTACTATTTTGACTCTCGTTTTGAGCAGCTGTCAGATGCCCTCTCCCACCAGTTCCGGGTCACCAATGCCCTCTTCTTCCGGAGGTGGATCATCTGGTCTACCGCCAAGTTCTCCCAGTCCCGGCGGCGGCATGCCCTCTCCCGGCGGCAGTCCCTCACCATCTGGTGGGTCGCCCTCTGGCGCTGACGGCTCTGCAAGTTCTGAGGGGCCTTCAGGCGCTGACG
>Ga0209194_1000557_pt1 | contig 29070 bp, 18 predicted proteins | sample COGITO_mtgs_1004_FD_184787 | JGI IMG/M metagenome (GOLD analysis project Ga0209194, IMG submission 184787) | Pelagic marine microbial communities from North Sea - COGITO_mtgs_100413 (SPAdes) (version 2) | ecosystem: Environmental > Aquatic > Marine > Epipelagic ...
AAATTATCATGGCAAATCTAGTATTCCTAAAGAACATACCATCACTGCGTATTATGCGAATAAAACCATTGACGCAATCAAGAGGTTAAAAAACAAACCTTTCAGCATAACGACCTCTTTTCACTTTCCTCATGCACCCATGATTCCATCCGAACCTTATTATAGCATGTACGATCCTGATAAGATGCCTATTCCCTCTAGTATTAAAGATAATATGCAAAATTCCCCTTATATTAATGCAAATGGTAGAAATAAGTTGACTGTTTTTGCAGATGAGGAAAAAATAAAATATATGATTTCTAATTATTATGGTTTAATTACTGAGTTAGATGATTGGATTGGAAAAATAATGAAGACCCTTGAAGATGAAAGTATTGCAGAAAATACTATGGTGATTTTTACAAGCGATCATGGAGAGATGTTGGGAGCACACGGAATGCGCGAAAAAAATGTATTTTATGAAGAATCTTCTCACATCCCATTAATGATAAAAATACCCCATGAAATTAAAAAGGAAACTACAGTGAATGGTTATGTCTCTAATGTAGATTTATTCGCCACAATTATGGATTATTTACAAATTGGAAATTATAAATCCGATGGCGAAAGTTTACGTGATTTAATAGAACAAAAACAAACGAATCATGGGAACTACGTAGTTACTGAATGGGATTACCGTGGGCCTATTCAACCTAATTATATGATTGTCAAAGACGGATGGAAATTAATGATTCCGTACACAGAAGATTCAAAAATATTAAATGTTTTATATAATTTGAATGATGATTCTCAGGAGATGAATAACTTATTAGGGAATAACCCTGACAGAAGAAAATATAATGAGAAAGCAGAAGAATTAAGGATCAATTTACTAGAATGGTTGAAAAAAAATAACTCTAAACATTACGATGGTGTGTCAAAACGAAAATTAATTTAATTCCTTCAAAATGAAATTATACCCTTTACAATTTACACCACTTTACAAATACAGAATTTGGGGTGGAGAAAAATTAAAAACTGAATTAAATAAACAATATACAGAAGAAAATATTGGAGAATCTTGGGAAATTTCTGATGTTTCTGGCGATGAAACTGTTGTAGCGGAAGGTGCTCTAAAAGGACAATCTTTAAGCGATTTAATTAAAGAATTTAAGGGCGACTTTGTTGGAAATGCTGTACATGAAAAATTTGGAGAAGAATTTCCACTATTAATTAAGTTTATTGATGCGAAAACACCTTTATCTATTCAAGTGCATCCAAGTAATGAAGTGGCTAAAGAACGTCATAATTCATTTGGGAAAAATGAAATGTGGTATGTAATGCAAGCGGATAAAGATGCAGAATTGATTGTTGGTTTTGATCAAGAAATAAACACTGATGATTATAAAACACATTTAGAAAACAATACCATTTTAAATGTAATGCATCATGAAAATGTGCAAAAGGGCGATACTTTTTATATTCCTACAGGTCGGGTACATGCTATTGGAGCAGGTGTTTTGTTAGCAGAAATACAGCAAACATCAAATATTACATACCGTATTTATGATTATGATAGGGTAGATTCTAAAACAGGAGAAAAAAGAGAATTGCATAACGAATTGGCAATTGATGTCATAGATTATAAAGTGCACAAGAATTACAAAACGGATTATTCTATAGAAAAGAATGTGTCCAATACATTGGTGCATTCACCTTATTTTAGAACTAATATTTTAGACATCAATTCAACAGTAAAAAAAGATTATTCTGTCATAGATTCGTTTATTATTTACATGTGTGTAGAAGGTACAGTTAATGTTATTTCTGAAGGAGAAACCTACACCATAAATAATGGTGAAACGCTTATATTACCAGCTAGTTTAAAAAAAATCACTTTACAATCAGAAAGCGCAAGGGTATTAGAAGTTTACTATTAATAAATAGCGCTTAGTTAATTCAATATTAATAGTAAATTAATGTGAACCTCTTTTATTTGAATAAAATTATAAATTAAACAACATGAAAAAAATAATTGTATTACTTCTTCTTTTGACTGTGTCAGTAGCTCAGGCTCAAAAAAATCAAAAAGCAGTTGCGTTAGCAGAAAAACTATCGAAAGTAATGGAGTTTGATGAAGATCAAAGTGCAAAGCTTCTGGAATTAATTCTGGATAGAAACAACAAGAAAAGAGCTTTGAGAAAAGAATACGCAGATGATAAAGATACCTTTAAAGTAAAAGCTAAAGAAGTAGAAAAAGCATATAACAAAGATTTAAGAGTGTTAGCTGGTATCGAAAAGTTTAAGCTTTTAGTTGTCTATAGAAAAGCAAAAAGAGCAGCAAATAATTAAATTATTTAATAGGTTGTAACCCTGAATTAATTGTTTATTAATCAATAATTAAGCCATTGATGTTTTATTTGTTAGCATAACAGATTATAATAAAAATGGTTAAAAATTATTTAATAGCACTCCTATCGGTTTTAAGTTTTACAACTTCTTTAGCTCAAGAAACTGATGACAACACCAAATACATAGATCCAACCATTGGTAATGTTTCCCGCTTTCTAGTGCCAACATATCCAACCATTCATTTACCCAATCAAATGTTGAGAATGTTTCCTGTAAAACAGGATTATATTTCAGACATGGTGCAAGCATTTACTTTTCAAGTTCCCGCACACAGACGACAAGGAATTCTACAAATGAAAACTACTTTAGGAGATATGAAAAACAGTTCCTGGAATAAAGGAATGGCTATTGATCACGATTTAGAAATAGTACATCCTTGGTTATATTCAACGTATTTAATAGAAGATGATATTAAAGTTAGCTTTACCCCTTCTAAAAAATCGGCGATTTATAAGGTTGAATTTCCAGAGGGGAAACAAAAAAACTTTTTAATAAAAGGCACGAAAGATATGCAGTTTTCTGAAGGTGAAAATTCATTTACCATTCAAGAAAAAAGAAGCAAACCAACCAGAGGGGAACACGCTGTTATAAATACTGTAACCATTTATGTATATGGTAAGGTCGTAGATGAGAATAACAAACCTATTGAAAACATCAACTACATATTTAACACTCACAAACTACAAATTACTGCAACAAAAAACACACCCACAACCTTGCTCATAAAATATGCGATTTCTTATGTGAGTGCGGCACAAGCGAAAGAAAACTTCAATAAAGAAATTAAAAAAAAATCGTTTGAGGATGTATCTAAAGAAGGAAAAAAAGCTTGGGATACGGTAACGAATCAAATTCAAGTTGAGGGTGGAACAACGGCTCAAAAAAGAACGTTCTACACATCGCTATACAGAACGTATGAACGCATGGTGGATGTAAATGAATATGGACACTATTATAGTGGTTATGATAAACAAGTGCATAAAAGTAATCGTCCTTTTTATGTAGATGATTGGGTATGGGACACCTATTTAGCACAACATCCCTTACGAACTATTTTAAACCCAGCCTTAGAAAACGAAATGCTGAACTCGTACACTTTAATGTATGAACAAAGTGGTTGGATGCCAACATTTCCTCAAGTATATGGAAATCATTTGTGTATGAACGCCTACCATTCTTCTGCTATTTTTATTGATGGCTACAGAAAAGGGTTGAAAAACTATAATGTAGAAAAAGCATACGAAGGCATCAAAAAAAACCTAATGGAAGGTACATTTATTCCTTGGAGGCAAGGAAATCCGAGAGGCGCGTTAGACGATTTCTATCACGACAATGGCTATTTTCCATCACTTAAAAAAGGAGAACAAGAAACAATTGGAAATGTAGATGGTTTTGAAAAAAGACAACCTGTTGCTGTAACTTTAGGAGTCAGTTATGATTTTTGGGCAGTGTCAGAATTTGCAAAAGAATTAGGAAACATAGACGACTATTCAAAACTGTCTCCAAAAGGAAACGATTATAAAAACTTATGGCATTCTAAAAAAAGGTTATTTATGCCAAAAGATACCGAAGGAAATTGGGTAAATATTAATCCAAAGCTAGATGGTGGAAAAGGCTATAGAGAGTACTATGATGAAAATAATGGGTGGACCTTTGCTTGGTCTGTACAACATGATATTGCAGGTCTCACCAATTTGTTAGGCGGTAAACTAGCCGCTCAAAACAGATTAGATCAGTTATTCAGAGAAAGTTTGGGCATTAGGAAAAGTGATTTTTTCGTTAATGGTTCCAATTCTACAGGGATGGTAGGGCAGTTTTCTATGGGCAATGAACCCTCATTTCATATTCCATATTTATATAACTATTTTGGTGCGCCTTGGAAAACCCAAAAACGTACACGCTTCTTGTTAGACGTTTGGTTTAAAGACAACATTTTCGGAATCCCAGGAGATGAAGATGGTGGCGGCATGACTGCTTTTGTGGTATTCACTTCTATGGGTATCTATCCAGTAACACCAGGCTTACCATATTATAACATCACAAGTCCAATTTTCGAAAAAACAGCTATCAAACTTCAAAATGGAAATACGTTTACGGTTGTAGCGGAAGGTTCTAGCAAGAGAAAAAAATACATTCAGAAAGCATTTATCAACGGGAAAGAGATTTTCTCGCCATTTATTTCACATCAGCAAATTATGAATGGTGCCACTTTAAAATTAGACTTGGGTGAGTTACCAAACAAAGAATGGGGTAAAAATGCAGTAATACCAAAATAAAAAAACAAACAAACTAAATGAAAATAATTAGTAATAAACTTACAGTATGCATTGTGTTTTCTTTTTTAATACTACAAATTAATTCCATAAAAGCACAAGAAAAATTACCGTATCAAAATTCAGAGTTAAAAATAGAAGAACGAATCAACGATTTGTTGCCTAGAATGACTTTAGAAGAAAAAGTTAATTATGTCACAGGAGGTATTTTAAGCAATAATCAAGAATCCATTAATGGCATTGAAAGATTATCAATTCCTGATTTTGTAATTGCCCACGGTCCTTTTGGTATGAAAATGAGAAGAAGAAATAAAAATGGAGGCATCACTTTAGATGCAGGTACTTATTTCCCTGTTTCTATTGCGATGGCTGCAACTTGGGATATAGATAAAGTAAAACAAATTACATCTGCAATAGGGAAAGAAATGAATGCTGTAGGTGCAATGTCTAATGCGGGTCCTGCAATGAATATTATTAGAGACCCAAGAACAGGTAGAAGTTTTGAGTATTTTACAGAAGATCCTTTTTTAAACGGACAAATAGCAGCGGCTTACACAAAAGGAATTCAAAGCGAAAAAATTGCAGCAATACTAAAACACTATATCGTTAACAATCAAGAATTAAATAGACACAAAGTAGATGTTCAGGTTAGTGAAAGAGCGTTAAGAGAAATTTATTTGCCAGGATTTGAAACTGCCATAAAAGATGCTGATGCCAAAATTATTATGGGCGCTTACAATAAAGTAAATGGCGTACATAGTTGCGAAAACGATTTTACTTTAAATCAAGTTTTAAGAAAAGAATGGGGTTTTAGAGGTTTCGTTCTTTCAGATTGGTCTGGAACACAATCTACTGTTGCTTCTGCAAATAATGGTTTAGATGTAGAAATGCCAAGACCTAGATGGTATGGAGATAAATTGTTAAAAGCTGTAAAAGATAATAAAGTAAGTGAAGATGTGCTTAACACTATGGTTAAAAATGTGTTGCGCGTTGTTTTTTGGAGTGGTGCTTTTGACCAAGGCCCAATGTATGATAAAAATATTGTACGTTCTAAACCGCATTTAGAAATGGCAAGATCAGCTTCATCTGAGGCAATGGTTTTACTAAAAAACGAAAATAATACACTTCCTTTTAATCTTAATAAAATTAAAAATATTGCTGTAATTGGCCCAAATGGAAATTATGGTGAGCATTTTAATAATGGTAAATATGATATAGGGTTGTTTCAAGGAGGAGGAAGTGCAAAAATAGTCTCTAAACAACAGAATGTAATCACTCCTTTTCTAGGGATTAAAAATAATATAACAAAAGATGTTAAAGTTATTTACGAACCTGGTTGTTATGCAGAGTCTGGTTACGGTTTAATACCAACCAAATATCTTTCAGTAGATAATAAAGAAGGTATTGAGTCTTCATATTATAATAATGTTGGTTTTAAAGGTGCACCTTTAAAAAAAGAAGTAAACAAAAAATTAGCTTATAATTGGGGAAGAGGATTAGAAATTCCTGAAGCTGGTACTGCTAAGAATAATGATAAATATAAATTTTCTGTAGCATTTAAATCAACATTAAAAGTACCAGCTACAAGAGATTATTCTTTTGAAGTTAGAAATGAAGCTGGTAGCGCAAAGATTTTTATTGATGGAAAATTGATTGCAGAAAATAAAAAAGGAAGCAGAATTGATTGGAATAATACAGGTAACATTAAATTAGAAAAAGGAAAAGAATATGAACTAGAAGTAAAGTACGCTAGTTTTGGTGGTCATATTTCAAATTTAAGAATTGGTTGGGACTATGAAAATATTCAATACCTAGAAAGAGCAAAAATAGCAGCCAAAAATGCTGATGCTGTTGTTTTAACAGTTGGGTTAAGTGCTAAAGTTGGCGAAACAGAAGCTGGAGACAGAAGAACATTAGCCTTGCCAGAAGCACAACAAAATTTAATTAACGAAATATCAAAAATAAACAAAAATCTTGCTGTAGTTTTAGTTGCAGGAAGCGCTGTAACTATGAATAGTTGGTTAGATAATGTACCTGCTATTTTAGATGTTTGGTATCCAGGAGAACAAGGTGGAAACGCTATTTTTGATGTTATTTTTGGCAAAGTAAATCCTTCTGGAAAACTGCCAATAACATTCCCGAAATCGTATAGCCAATACCCTGCTAATTTTTATTCTTATGATAGTGAAATAGAATATAAAGAAGATATTTATGTAGGTTATAGATATTTTGATAAATATAAAAAAGAGGTTTTATTTCCTTTCGGACACGGTTTGAGTTATACAGATTTTAAATATTCAAAATTAAAAGTTAGTACCAAAAAGAACACAACCAACGTCTGTGTAAAAATAGAAAATATAGGAAACTCTGATGGTGCAGATGTTATTCAACTTTATGTAAGAGATTTAAAATCTTCAGTCGATAGACCTATAAAAGAATTAAAAGCTTTTAAGAAAATATATCTTAAAAAAGGAGACAAAAAGACAATAGAATTTAAACTTACAGAAAGAGCTTTTGCTTTTTGGGATAGCGTTTCTAAAGATTGGAAATTAGAGCCTGGAGAATTTGAAATATTAATTGGTAAGTCTAGCAGAGATATTATTTTAAAGAAAATAATTAATGTTAAGCGATAAAGAGATGCGTATGTTAACAAAAATAATGATGGTTATTTTTTTATTCATCATAACTAATTCCATAAAAGCACAAGAAAAATTACCGTATCAAAATTCAGAGTTAAAAATAGAAGAACGAATTAACGATTTGTTGCTTAGAATGACTTTAGAAGAAAAAGTTGAATTAGTAACAGGAGATAAAATTCCTGCAAAAGGTGTTATTGGCTCAGAAGGGATAAAGCGTTTAAACATTCCTGGGTTTAAAATAGAACATGGTCCTTATGCCTTTAAAGGTTGGTTTGGACCCAATGAAGCTAAAGAAATGGGAACGTATTTTCCTGTTTCCATTGCACAAGCTAGTACTTGGGATAGACCTTTAATACAAGAAATAAACGCTGCAATGGCGTCAGAAATGAAAGCTTCTGGCGGACAAGCAAATGCAGGGCCTGCAATGAATATTATAAGAGATCCAAGAGGAGGTAGGAGTTTCGAATATTTTACAGAAGATCCTTTTTTAAACGGAGAAGTTGCCAAAGCGTATACTTTAGGTTTACAAAGCCAAAAAATAATGGCAAACTTGAAACATTATGTTTGTAATAATCAAGAATTTAATAGACACAAGCTAAATATTATTGTAAATGAGCGCACTTTGCGAGAAATATATTTACCAGGATTTAAAAAAGCAATACAAGAAGGTGGTGCTTGGAGTGTTATGGGTGCATACAATAAAGTAAATGATATTTACAGTTGCGAAAACCCTTTTTTATTAAATAAAATATTACGAGAAGATTGGGGTTTTAAAGGGTTTGTTTTATCAGATTGGTCTGGTACACATTCTACAGCTAATTCTGCAAATGCAGGTTTAGATATGGAAATGCCAAGAGAACGCTGGTATGGTAAAAAATTAATAAAAGCTGTAGAAAATGGAGAAGTAACAGAACAAACTATTAATAAAATGACAGGGAATTTGTTAAGAGGTATGTTTTGGTCTGGTGCTTTTGATACAAAACCATCTTTAGATAAATCTATATTACACAATAAAAAACATTTAAAAATAGCCAGAGAAGCATCAGCAAAAAGTATGGTTTTATTAAAAAATGATGCTCAGGTACTACCATTTAATGCTGATAAAATTAAAAAAATAGCAGTAATTGGTCCTAATGGTAATTATGGTATTCATTATAACAATGGCCAATATAATCCGCATTTATTACAAGGTGGAGGAAGTGCTTTTGTAGAAGTTAAAGAGCATTTAATGATAACGCCTTTTCAAGGAATTAAAAACAACGTAGAAAAAGATGTTAAGGTCACTTATTCTCCGGGAAGTTATGCAGAATCTGGTTGTGGAATTATACCTGTTAAGTATATTAAAACACCAAATGGTAAACCAGGGTTATTAGCAACCTACTTTAATAATAATTCTAAAAACCGTAAAGAAGTTAAAAGAGAAATTGATTTGGTTGTATCTAAAGTTTGGACCAAAGAATTAGATATCCCAGAGGCTGGAAATGAAAAAGATGATTTATCTAGATTCTCTGCACAATGGTCTGGGATTTTAACGGCTCCAGCAACTAGAAATTATACTTTTAGTGTTAGAAACTCTGCTGGTAGTGCAAAACTATTTATAAATGATAAATTAATTGCTTCCAATAAAAATGGAAATTGGTTAGATTGGAATGGTATGGGTTCTATTGAATTGGAAGCTGGGAATCAATACAAAATTAGAGCAGAATATGCAAAAAGTGGTCCTCGTGCAGATTTTCGTTTAGGTTGGGATTATGAAAATGTAGCTTGGTTAGAACAAGCAAAAAAGATAGCAAAAGAAGCAGATGCTGTTATTTTAACAGTAGGTCTTTCTGGTCATATGGGAGAAAGAGAAGCTGGAGATAGAAATCATTTAAGATTATTTCCAGCTCAAGAAAACTTAATTAACGAAATTGCTAAAATTAATAAAAATACGGTAGTTACAATTATTGCAGGCGGTGCAATAGATATGAGAAATTGGTTGCCAAATGTGTCTTCAGTTTTAATGGCCTGGTATCCTGGGGAACAAGGAGGTAATGGATTGGTAGATGTATTGTTTGGTAAAGTAAACCCAAGTGCTAAACTTACCATAACATTTCCTAAATCGTTAGAACAATATCCAAAAGATTTTCATTCTAGAGGAGACGGAAACGAATATAAAGAAGGGCTTTATGTAGGTTATCGATATTTTGATAAATTTAAAAAAGAAACTTTATTTCCATTTGGTCACGGCTTAAGTTATACCAATTTTAAATACTCTAAACTAAAAGTAAGTAAAAAGAAAAGCAGTACAAAAGTTTCCGTAAATATAGAAAACACAGGTTCATTTGATGGTGCAGATGTAGTTCAACTTTATGTTAGAGATATAGAATCTTCTGTGGATAGACCTTTAAAAGAGTTAAAAGAATTTAAGAAAATATATCTTAAGAAAGGGGAGAAAAAAACAATCGAATTTAATCTTACAAAGAGTGCTTTTGCCTTTTGGGATAGCGTTTCTAAAGATTGGAAATTAGAATCTGGAGAATTTGAAATATTAATTGGTAAGTCGAGTGAAAACATCGCATTAAAGAAAGTAATCAAACTTTAAATAAAAGAATTAATTATGAAAAAATATAGTATAATATTAGTTTTATTGATGTCTTTTTTTAGCTGTAAAACTGAAAAAAAAGTGGAAGTTTCACAAAAGCCAAACATTCTTTTTATAATGACGGATGACCACGCGTTGGCTGCCATTAGTGCTTACAAGGGTTTTCTGTCTGAAGTTGCACCCACTCCAAATATTGATAGAATAGCAAATGATGGTATGCGTTTTAATAATATGTTTTGTACCAATTCTATTTGTGGACCCTCAAGAGCATCGATCTTAACAGGGAAATATGCGCACGTCAATGGATTTTTTAAAAATGAAGGTGGTGGCGATTTTAATGGCGCACAACAAACGTTTCCAAAGCTATTGCAAAAAGCAGGTTACGAAACTGCTGTAATTGGAAAATGGCATTTAGGAACCGCACCAACGGGTTTCGATTACTATAAAGTACTGTTTAACAAAGAAGGACAAGGTTCTTATTTTGATCCTGTTTTTGAAATGGCAAATGATAGTATTGTTGAGGAGAAAGGAAAATTTTCTACAACCGTTATTAAAGACGATGCTATTAATTGGTTGAAAAACAGAAAAGACGATACAAAACCTTTTATGTTGATGTATCAATTTAAAGCACCACACAGACCTTGGGATCCAGGACCTGGTTATGAAAATTATTTAAGTGATGTTACTTTGCCTTATCCTACAACTTTTAATGATGATTATAAAGGCAGAAAAGCCGCTAAAAATTCTTGGATGCGAATTGATGGGCATATGAATAGAAAGGATGTGAAAATTAAACCACCATCAGGATTAACGGAGGAAGAATTAATTGCTTGGAACAAATACGGAAATAACGATGGAGAATTCTGGACTCCTGATCCAAAGATGACAGATCAAGAACGTAAAAACTGGAAATACCAGCGTTATGTAAAAGATTATTTACGGGTTGTAAAAGGCGTTGATGATGCAATTGGTGAGATGTTAAATCATTTAGAAGTAAGTGGTTTAGCAGAAAATACAATCATTGTATATACTTCAGATCAAGGGTTTTACTTAGGTGAACACGGATGGTTTGACAAGCGTTTTATGTACGAAGAATCAATGCACATGCCTTTATTGATAAAATATCCTAAAAAAATAAAAGCAGGAAGTGTCAACAACGATTTAATCCTAAATGTTGATTATGCGCCTACCCTGTTAAGTTTAGCGGGCGTCGAAACTCCAAATGATATGCAAGGAAAAAGCTTTGTCCCTGTGTTAGAAAACACCACAACGGCCCCTTTTAGAGACGCAGTGTATTACCATTATTACGAGTATCCTTATTGGCATAATGTGCAGCCGCATTATGGCATTAGAACAGACAGGTATAAATTAATACATTACTATTATGATATGGATGAATGGGAATTATTCGATTTAGAAAAAGATCCTAATGAGACCAATAACATCTACGACACTAAAGAAAACAGTGCGTTGATTGCAACTTTAAAAACCCGATTAGCATCGCTTAAAAAAGAAAATAAAATGGATTTGTCTGATGAAGAATTAAAAGAAATGACAGACATCAGAATTAAAAGACGTTACAGAGTTGAGCCAGCGAATTAAGTTTAGGAAAAAAATAATTCTCTTACTATATAGTTAACAAGTTCGCAATTATTTTGGGCTTCATTAAAAGGCGCTTCTTTTTGTTTGGAACCGTCTGAAGAACATTATCATATAAATGGTGGTATTATTTTAAGAAATAATTTATCTCTAATTGGTGTTCACGGACCAACTTCTAGAGGAACAAAACACTCAATAAAGAATCAACCGGTTGGAAGTGTCTTTAAAATTACAGATCAAAATAATGTATTTATTACTGTAGAATCTGTAACACAGATAAAAAGTTAACCGTTTCTGTAATAGGAGGTAGATTTAGAAATTATATGAGCGATTGTCCAATTTTTATTGAAAATAAAAAAGCCGTTGTTCAGTTTTCTGGTTGTTTTGATAAAAATGAAAACGTGTATAATGAAATTATAAAACCTTCCAACTAAAATTATTTAGAAAGCGGATAAAAATCTTCCTCCATTTTTATCGTATTTACAAGTGAATTTGGTTTTTTAAAAATTCTGATGGAAGCACCCCAAACATATCTTTTTTTCTGATACATTTTTGTTAAAATAGCTTTCATCGTTTCAAAAGGGATAATTTTAATAGCTCTTTTTATTGGAAACCAAGCTATATCTGTACATCCTGGGGGAATTTTTAATTCACCTGATTTGTATTTTGCACTGTAATAATTAAATAATATTGGGTATGTACCTTTATTATAATAAAAAGTAAATAAACCACGTAAACGTAAATCTTTGAACTTTATACCCAATTCATCTGCCATAAAACCTGTAAATTCAGAAATAGTTCTAGGGTCAACATATTTTTTCCCAGCTAACTCCCAAATGCCATTGTATTTTACTAATAAAACTTCATTTTTTTTATTGGTTACACATAACTTAAAGTACGAAAAATTATTTTTTTGGGCAGAGAGGTAATAAGAGTTTAAAATAACTAGAAAAAATGAAAACAATATTTTGTTTAAAATACTAATATTAAGTTTTTTGAAAATCATATTTCGCAATTTAATTAATAAAATAACAACTTTTATTACACGTGTAATATATTCATTATATTTGATAATCAAATCATAAACTGATGAAAAAAAGTATGTATGCAAGTTTGCTAATTCTTTTGATTGTTTTCAATCATCTAACAGCATATTCACAAAATAAATTAGCCGATAAAGTAAATGTATTTATTGGTACAGGCGGTCACGGACATACTTTTCCACATGCAATGGTTCCTTTTGGTGCAGTTGCCGTAGGTCCAGATTGGGAAACCCAAGGGTGGGATGCTGCTGGTGGTTATCATTATGATGCAAAAAATATTTTAGGTTTTAGTCAAGTACATTTAAGTGGTACAGGCTTAATAGAAGGTGGTGATTTACTTCTAATGCCAACAGTAGGAAAAATAAAAGTAGACCCAGGAACTCATGAAAACCCCGATGCTGGTTATCGTTCACGCTTTTCTCATACTGATGAAAAAGCAACTCCTGGTTATTATCAAGTTCGTTTGCTAGATGATAACATCAACGCAGAAATGACAGCTACAGAACGTGTAGGTTTTCATAAATACACCTTTCCGAAATCTGACAAATCACATGTTTTATTAGATTTGGTGCACCATATAAAAGGCGGAGGAAGTGGCGTAAAACAGGCTTATATTCAAATTAAAGATACCCAAACTGTTACTGGTTATAGAGTAACAAGTTCAGTTTGGGCAGCAAATAGACAATTGTATTTTGCTATCAAATTTTCAAAACCATTTATATCTAATGTAATATATGATCCTAGAGGATTGGTTTTTAATAAAAAGAAAAAGTTCCTTTGGGATATGGTAGATTATTCTGCTCCAAAAATTAAAACATTTTTCAATTTTAAGACTGAAGAGAATGAAGAAATAATGGTAAAAATTGCAATTTCTTCTGTATCAATGAAAAATGCTTTAGAGAATTTAGAAACTGAAATTCCTCATTGGAATTTTACCAAAATTAAAAAAGAAGCTAGTCAAAAATGGGAGCAACAACTCCATAAAATAGAGGTAAAAGCAACGCCAGATATAGAAGCTAAATTTTATGCTGCTTTGTATCATAATAACATACATCCTACTATAAACCATGATGTAAATGGAGAATATAGGGGTATGGATCAAGAGGTTCATAAAACCAAAGATTTTACACATTACACCATGTTTTCTTTATGGGATACTTTTAGAGCAGCACACCCACTTTTTACAATTATTCATCCAGAAAGAACAAAAGACATTGTGAGTACAATGCTTAATTTTCAAAAAGAAAATCCACGTAAAATGTTGCCTATGTGGTCTATGTATCAAAACGAAAATACGTGTATGATTGGCTTACATGCATTGCCTGTTATTGCTGATGCCTATTCTAAAGGATTGATAAAAGAGGATGCAAAAGATTTGCTAAAATCAATGGTAATAAGCGCCAATCAACCCGGAATAGATAGTACAGCACACAGAAATATTTACCCCTCTTATTATGGACAACAACACTATCTTAAAAAAGGATACCATCCAAATGATTTGGTAAGAACAGGCGTTTCTGTAACATTAGAACACGCTTATGATGATTGGGCTGTAGCTTTATTTTCTGATAAATTAGGTGATAAAAAAACCACAGATACTTTTTTAAAAAGAGCACAATCCTTTAATAATGTTTGGGATGATAATTCTAAATTTTTTCGGGCAAAACTTAATAATGAAAAATTTATAGAACCTTTTAATCCAAGAGCGTATCACAGAGAAGATTTTCATGATAGAGATTATACAGAAGGAAATGCGTGGCAATATTTATGGTTTGTGCCCCACGATGTATACGGTTTAGCAGATTTATTAGGAGGTAAAAAAGCGATGAGTAAAAAGTTAGACAAACTTTTTACTTTACCAGAACAAGATTCTAAAGTTGGTGATGTTTCTGGTTTTATTGGCGATTATGCACACGGAAATGAACCTTGTCATCACGTAGCGTATTTGTATAATTATGTTGGACAATCTCATAAAACACAAAAACTAATTCATCAAATAGATAAAGATTTTTATAAAGCTGCACCAGATGGATATATTGGTAATGAAGATGCTGGCCAAATGTCTGCTTGGTATGTGTTTAGTGCTTTAGGCTTTTATCCTGTAAATCCTGCTGGTGGAATTTATGTATTTGGTTCTCCTCTGGTTGAAGAAGCAACTTTAAATTTAGAAAATGGCAAAATATTTAGTGTAAGAGTAAAAAATTATGGAGATAAAAATATCTATATTAAATCTGTACAGTTAAATGGACAACCATATAACGAGGTATGGGTTAAACATGAAGATATTGTTAGAGGTGGGATATTAGAATTTACAATGTGTGCTAAACCTACAAAATGGGGTAAAAAATCAAAACCTGTGCCTTATGCAAACGGTAAAGTAAATTAATTTTTTTGTTAATGAAGAATTTTAAACTAATTATATTTTTATTGCTTATTGTAGAAATATCTGCTCAAGGAATTATTGAAAACTCGAGTGGTGATTTGGAATTAGATGAGATTCGAAAAGAAATAACTTCTAATATTACACAAAGAAAAACCTTTAAATTAAGAGCTATAAAAATGAAGTTATGGGCTGCTATGTTGCAACAACAAGGCATTCCTTTAAAAGAGTATGTTGCTATTGATAATAGGTTAAACAAAGTAACAAGATGGAATAATCTTTGGAGTGGAAATAAACCACAACAATTTTCAGACAAGCAAATGCAAAAAGTTTGTTTAATTATTGATGCTGGTTATGCTATTTTAGAAAAATATCAAGCGATTGCTAATACTCGAAAATCAACAGATTTTACCAGTAATCTAAATCCTTTAAACTACAACAAACAAAAAGAAATTCCTTGGACATCATACAAAGGAAATGAGGGTTTATCTGGTTATACAGGTGCTTTTGGACCAACAAAAGGTGAGAAAGCTTGGAAATTCCCTATTGGTTTAGCTTGGGAATCAAAACCAGCTATAGAAGGAAGTCGTGTGTATATCTCATCACCAGGAATTAGAACCAAGTTGTATTGTTTAGATTTAAATACAGGAAAAACAATTTGGAAAACCCAACAAGAAATAGAAATTATGGGTGATCAATTATACCACGCTCCTAATAACCAGTCAAGTCCAGTTATTTTAGAAAATTATATTATGTATAGAGAAATGGGTGCAAGAGGGAACAAAGGCCCAACAAAAGACGTGGTTTTGGTTGATAAAAAAACAGGGGAAATTACTAAAGAAATTGAAGTTGGTCATGTAGATTATAGAGCTGGTCATGCTCCTTTTGCTGCTAATAATGATGTAGTTGTTTACCCTTTTGGTGTGCAAGATATTCATACAACACCCCCTTTAACACAAGCTTTTGACAGGATGATCGCCAAGAATATAAAAACAGGTCAAAAGTTATATGAAATGTATATTGGTTACACGTTTTCAGAACCTCATTTAGATAAAGAAAATTGGGCATATCAAGGAACTGCAGAAGGGTATTTATATGCTTGGAAAGCTGATGAAAGATTGCACAATAGGCCCAAGCCTAATTGGATGTTTAGAGCAGAAGGAGCTATAAATGATAAAGTAATTACCAGTGGAAACTTTGTTTTGTTTGGGGCAAATGATGGTGTTTTTTACTGCCTTAATAAAAGAACTGGTAAATTAATTTGGAAGCATAAAGTAGATATAATTGAAACTAACGCTTTCAAGCATTTTTCTGCACCTTATGTTGCAAACGGAAAAGTAGCTGTAGGTAGTGCAGACAAACATTTCTATGTTTTTGATATTAAAACTGGTAAAGTTTTAATCAATAAAAAGGCAGATGATTGGATTCGTTCAGCTCCAGTTGCATCAGAAAATAAATTCTTTTTTGCTACAATGAAAGGTACTTTATATGGTGTAGAATTTCATAAAAACAAATCCAAAGAATTGTTTAAAACACAAATTAGTCATCATCCTATTTTTGCTGATTTAAGCATAAAAGATGATAAAATTGTCATTAATGATTCTGATTTATACACGCATTGTTACAATACAAAAGGTGATAAAATTTGGAAAATTAGCACCATAGATAGTTTTGTAAAAGATAATACAAGAATATTTTCTGATCAAATTGCAGGAGGTGCATATTACCAATCTAAACCAACAGCCGCAGATGATATGGTTTTTGTAGGTTCTCCCTCAAGGTTTATTTATGCTTTAGATGCTAAAACAGGAAAAGAAATTTGGAAACATGAAATTGGAGCATCTATTTCTGGAGCACCAACTTATTATCAAGGTAAAATTTATGTAGGTCAACAAGGAGGTGAAGATGATTTTTACTGCTTGGATGCAAAAACAGGTAAACTCATTTGGAAACAAAATGTAGATTGGGTTTGGGGTTCTGCTACTTGTTCTGATAATATGGTTTATATCCCAGGAATAGATGGTTATGCCTGGGCTTTAGATTCAAATACTGGAGCTATGATTTGGAAAAAACCATTTTCACGTTCAGTTTGTAGTGAACCAGCAGTAGAAGGAAATATCGTTATTTTTGGAAGTTGGGACGATTATTTAAAAGCGTTTAATAAAAAAACTGGAGAATTACTTTGGAAATATAATGGAGGAGGTACAGATTCTGGTGTAGCTGTCATAAAAGATGGCAAAGTGTATTTAAAAAATAAATGCCTCGATTTAAAAACCGGGAAATTGATTTGGGAGTTTAAAGATGGTAATAACATTTTTAATATTACACCAGCTGTTCACGATGGAAAAGTGTATATGTCTTGTTGGCATGGTCTGGGTTTAGGTGGCGTTTGTATAGAAGCAGTTGTGTATTGTATAGATGCAAAAACTGGTGATTTGAATTGGACACAATTAGGTGCAGGATTAAGCAGTCCTGTTATTGGTGAAAAAGGTAATGTATATTTCTCAAATATTGCAGACCCATATTTTTACTGTGTTGACAGTGAAGGGAATATTGATGGCACAACCAACATAAAATGGAAATATAAAATGGGTAATAAGGTAGAAGAATCTGCACCAGCTTTATATAAAGGAAGAGCATATATTATGTCTTCTGATGGATATTTACATGCTATTAAATAAAAAATAACAACGACCATAAACAGCTAACTATTTTTCTAATGGTTGAAGCATTTTAATGATTTGTAATGTTTCCTGAACTATTTGTTTTAGTTTATCAAAATCTTTGTTTTGAATAATGTCCTTTGAAATCAGTTTAGACCCCACACCTACACAAGTAACACCAGCATCAAACCATCCTTTTAGATTTTCCTTTGTTGTTGACACGCCACCTGTTGGCATAATATTGGTCCAAGGTTGAGGACCTTTAATAGCTTTTATGAAGTTTGGCCCATAAGTATCTCCCGGGAATAATTTTACTATCTCACAACCCAATTCTTCTGCATTGGCTATTTCTGTTAATGAGCCACAACCTGCAGACCATAATACTTTTCGGCGGTTACAAACAATGGCAATATCTTCTCGTAATACGGGGGTTACAATAAAATTAGCACCCAATGACATATATAAAGATGCTGCTGCCGCATCGGTTATAGAGCCAACACCTAGTATCATTCCTGGTAATTCCTTTATTACATATTTGGTAAGTTCTCCAAAGATCTCATGAGCAAAATCTCCTCGTGCTGTAAATTCCAATAACCTGGCTCCTCCGTCGTAGCAAGCTTTTAAAATGTTCTTACTTAATTCTATATCTTTATGAAAAAATAATGGGACTAACCCTGTACTTTTCATCACTTGTGCTACTTCTATTCGTGTGTATTGTGCCATTGTATTTTGTTTATCGTGCTACGCGTCCAGAGGCATCACCTTCCATTAATTTTTCTACTTCTTCAATCGTTACTAAGTTGGCATCTCCTTTAATAGTATGCTTTAAACAAGAGGCTGCTACTGCAAAATCAAGTGCATTTTGGTTATCTTCTGGATATTTAAGTAATCCATATATTAAACCTCCCATAAAAGAATCTCCTCCTCCAACTCTATCCACAATATCTGTAATTTGATATTGGCGAGTATAGAACATTTTTTTTCCATCGTATAAAACACCAGCCCAAGTATTATGAGATGCAGAAATAGAACCTCTTAATGTTGTAATTACTTTTTTTGCGCTTGGGAATTTTTTTATCATTTGCTTACAAACAGATAAAAATGCTTCTGCTTTAATATCATGCCCATGTTTGTGCACATCTAACCCTTCTGGATGAATACCAAAATGCTTTTCTGCATCCTCTTCATTTCCTAAAATGATATCGCAATAAGATGTAATTTCTGTCATTATTTTTTCTCTATGTGCATCATCACAATACTTCCAAAGTTTAGCTCTATAATTTAAATCTGTAGAAATTGTAATTCCTTTTGCGCTTGCAATTTTAACGGCTTCTAAACAAACATCTGCAGCTCCTTGAGATATTGCAGGTGTAATTCCTGTCCAATGAAACCATTCTACACCATCAAAAACGGCATCCCAATCGATCATTCCTGATTCTATTTCAGCAATAGCAGAATGTGCTCTGTCATACACCACCTTAGATCCTCTAGACACAGCACCTGTCTCTAAAAAATATATTCCGAGGCGATTGCCACCCCAAATAATTTTATCAACCCCAACACCTCTTTTACGCATTTCCATCATTGCACTTTCACCGATATCATTTTTCGGTAAACGTGTTACAAAATCTACATCTACTCCGTAATTTGCTAGTGAAACTGCTACATTAGACTCTCCTCCTCCGTATATGACATCAAAACTTGACGCTTGCGAAAATCTTAAAAATCCTTGAGGAGCTAAGCGCAACATGATTTCCCCAAATGTTACTACTTTTTTCATATTAAAAATAATTAGATTTTAAATTTATAAATTAAATAATCTTATTAAAACATTGATATTTCTGGAATATAACTTACCAACATTAAAATAATTATTATTATCATCAGACTCGAACCTTTAACATGGCAAAACCAACATAAAGTGTAAATATATAATGGTTAATAAGGTAGGAAAATCTACACTAGCTTTATGTAAAGGAAGCACATGTATTATGTCTTCTGATGGATATTTACATGCAATTAAATAAAAAATAAATTGCTTATTCTACAGCGTGCACATATCCATCACCAGCAAGCGCGAACACTTTATCTCTATAAATACAAAGGGTAGATTCTTCAATACGAGTTCCCATTTTATAATTCCATAATAATTTTCCTGTTTCTTGATCTAAACAATACAAATACGGATAGTTTCCAGAACCAATATACAGTCGTCCATTAGCTAAAGCAGGTGCAGATAAACCTCCTCCATCAGGAAATGTCCAATTTACTTTGGCTGTTTTTGCATCTACGCTATACACTTTTGAGGTTAAAGGAACTCCTTTTAAACCAATACCAACTCTTGCTGTAAAAAAGCCTTTGCCGTTATGAAAAGCCGGGCTTGCATTAAAATTTGTATACTTTCCTTTATCACTTTCATTTGTGTTTCCTTCTGTTAAAATTTCACCAGTTTTAGAGTTAAAACTCATAAAAATATTACTGTGATGAGGCAAATAAATTTTACCATCTTGAGAGATAAGGGTACCAGAATCTAAACCAACACCATTGGCTTTCCATATAATTTTTCCAGTTTTTTTATTGAAGGCGTATAAAGATCTACTCCAAGATCCAAAATAGACAATATCCCCATCAATAGCAGGTTCTGCAGGAACTGATTTTGCAGTTGGGTACATCCAAACAATATGGCCGGTTTTCCCGTCTAAACAAACTGCATAACCATTAACTGTAGGCACGTAAACTAAACCGTCATCTACTGTTGCAGAACCCCAAACCCATCCACCAGGAACAGTTTGCTTCCAAACGACTTCGCCAGTTTCTGCATCTAAACAGTAGAAGAAACGTTCTCCTCCTTGTTGACCGACATATACTTTTCCGTCCATAATTGCAGGCCCAACTGAAATGGCTCCTCCCATTTCAAATTTCCATTTTTCTTTGCCTGTATCAGCATCAACAGCATATAAAAAACCAGCAGGATTTCCAAAAAATAATTTATTATTTGCTGCTGTCGGTTTGGATTGATAATAGGTACCACCAGAAAGTACATCCGTAAAAATACGTTCTCCTTCGTTGTCCCAATAAGCTGATAAAATGCTGTGTTTCCAAATTACTTTTCCGTCTAAATCCAAGCAAAACGTTAGTAAATTACTGTCGTTTAAAACAATTTTATCTTCAGAAATTGTTAAATCTGCAAAAATAGGATGTGTGCTAATTCGCTTGCACCAAACTTGTTTTCCGTTTTTCTTATACTTGTAAATATTTCCTTGTACATCAGCGAAATAAATGTGCTTTTTAGTAGCAACTGGTTTTGCTCTTATCCAATCTTTTGTTTCTTTTTTCCAAAGAATATCACCTGTATTTACATCAATTGCGTATGCATTTTTATTTGCAGAACCTATGTATAAAACGTCATTATCAATTAACGGATTTGTAAAATGTTTACGCGCTCTTTTTTCAATTTTGTTTACTTTTTTAGACCAAAGTAATTTTCCATCAACTTCATTTAAACAATAGATAACACCATCATTTGCGCCAAAATACACTTTTCCATCGTCCAATAATACTTTTGTATTTATAGCACCTTCAGCTTTAAAATTCCAAGCAATTAATTTTTTTTCATTGGTTGCTTGTTCGTTATTAAAGTTTTTTTGACCCGAAACACCAGGCTTTAAGTTTAAAGCGTATAAATAACCTTCAGTAGTGCCTTGAAAAACTTGATATTTAGACAAAACAGGTTCTGCAAGTGCATCAATATCACCTACATTAAAATCCCACATTTGTTTTTTATTATTTTTATCTTTACAAATTAATCTATTAAAATTTTGACAAACAGGCGGATATTGATAAATATCTGAAACTCCAAAAGGATAAACCACATAATCGCTATTACTTGCAACAGGTGCATTTTGCGTTCTATAATCTACATGACCTGCATAAGATTTTGAGATGGTTTTACCTGTGTTTTTATCAATATACACTAGGTTTTTTGCTTGTCCTTTATTGCCTCCGTGACTATTTACTTCACGTAAAATTATTTTATCACCTTGAATTACAGGTGTCGACATCATTGCAGGATATTTGTAAATACCAAATAACGGATGCTCTTGTGTTGATTTCCAAAGAATTTTCCCTGTTTTTAAACTTAGCTTAAAACACGTAGTGTACATTCCTGGTGAAGTTACATAAACACTACCATTTTCAATAACTGGACGCACATACCAACCCAAACCTACAGGGAATTTCCAGGCAGTTCTTCCATATTTTGGACCTGGTGCCTCTGAATATCCATTGTTGTGTTTGTTGGATTGAAACATGGGCCATTCAGCATCCATATTTCCACCTTTTGGAAATCCTTTTCCATCACTTTCAAAAGGTTTAAAAATTGAACCATTTTTTAAATACTCATTGTGAATCTCTTCTAATTTTGCGAAACCTGCATCAATTAAAACAGTCATTTTTTGAGTTGCTTCTATTTTTTCTTTTCCTTTTTTTCTATTTACTTGGTTTTCTAGCTGATAATATTTTTTATCAATATCATAAAATGAACGTAAATCTGCACCTAAATGTTGCAATGTTCCTACCCACATATACATCAAAACAGAATGTTCTCTAAAATTTTCTTTGGTTGTTGAATTGGTAACAATTTCTTTACGAACTCTATCTATATCTTCACTTCCACTTGTGGTAAATGAGTTTTGAGCATCTATAACAAAAGTTTGTATTAAAAATAAGACTGTAAAAAATAGTTTTGAGGTTTTCATATATGTGCTTATTTTTTTTCTGTACTTTCTCTAAAAATAATCTTACCTTCTATTAATGTGTTTTCTGTAATGGGTTTATTATTAATAAGAAGTAGTAAATTTTCTAAAGCTTTTTCAGTAGCTTTTTTTAAATTCAATTTCACAGTGGTTAAGGGAGGGTTTAAGAGGCTTGAAATTTTTACATGTCCAAAACCACTAACAGCAATATCATCTGGAATTTTCAAGTCAAATTTTTCACAAGCATTGTAAACTCCTATCGCAATAGAATCATTAGCGCAAATAACTACCTCTGGTAAATTGTTGTAGTTTTCAAGAAAAGTACTAAAATCTTTTTCTGCATTAGTTTTATCTAATTTTGTATTTAGACACCATTCTTCAGGAACCGAAATATGAGCTTCTTTTACTGCTTTATTAAAACCATTTAACCGATGCTTACTAATACTGATTTCTTCATTTCCGCTGATAAACATCAACTTTGTATACCCTTTATTAATAATCTCTTTTGTAAGCTGATATGATAAATTCTCATCATCAAAAAATACACCAATAGCATTTTTTAAAGAAACAGGTTTGCGATCTAAATATATAAAAGATTTGTTATGCTTATTTAATAGATTATGTACTTTATGTTTTTGAGAAGTAGCTACAGAATCAATGATAATTCCATCAACATTCATAGAAAGTAAAGATTTTACATTATCCAATTCAGCCTCTTCATTTTCAAATGATACCATTAATATTATGTTGTAACCAACTTTTTTAGCATTACTGTATAATTCTTCTATTATTGTAGAAAAGAAAGAATGATTTATTTTTGGCACAATTACACCAATAGTATTTGTTTTTTTTGTGGATAAACTTCTACCTACAATATTGGGTATATAGCCTAATTCGTCTGCAACTTTCTTTACTTTTTCTCTTGTGCTTAGAGCAATATCAGGATGATTTTGTAGAGCTTTGGTTACAGTAACTCTAGAAATATTAAGTAAATCTGCTATATATTTTTGATTTATTTTCACGGAACAATTTAATATGATTTTTGGCTAAGCTACAAAATATATTACACGTGTAATATATTTTAATTACATTTGATAAATATTTAAAAAAAATGAGCAAATACAAACTACCAAATAAACCATTTGAATACCAAAACTTCATAAATGGTGAATATATAAATTCATTAAGCAATGAAATTTTTGAGAGAAAAAGTCCTGCTCACGGAAATTTAATAGGAACTTATCAATTAAGTAATAAACAAGACACAGAACAAGCTATTTCTGTTGCCAAAAAAGCTTTTAAAAGCAATTATTGGTCAGATATGGCAGGTTCAGATCGTGAAAAAATAATCAGAAAAGCAGCTTCGATTATAAGAGAAAGAGCCCACGAATTAGCTTTAATAGAAACTTTAGAATCAGGAAAACCGATTAGTCAGTCATTAGATGAAATGGAATGGGCAGCAGGTATTTGGGATTATGCCGCAACTTTAGCAAGACATATAGCTGGAGATGTAAATACAAATCTTGGAAAAGATATGACAGTGATGTTGCAAAAAGTACCAATTGGTGTAGTTGCTATGATAACACCTTGGAATTTTCCTTTGCTAATTATTTCTCAAAAACTACCAATTGCTCTGGCTGCAGGTTGCACCGCTGTTATAAAACCATCAGAAATGACTCCTGGAACAACATTGTTATTGGGAGGTATTTTAAAAGAAGCAGGTTTGCCAGATGGTGTTGTAAATATTCTTGCTGGTTATGGTGATCCTGTTGGAATGACGCTTTCTGAAAGCAATAACGTAGATATGATCACTTTTACAGGAAGTACAGATGTTGGAAAACATATTATGAGAGCTGCATCTGGGAATCTTAAAAAAGTAGCACTAGAATTGGGTGGAAAAAATCCTCAAATTATTTTTCCTGACGCAAATATAGACGCGCTTATAGATGCTGTTGTATTTGGTGTTTATTTTAATATGGGAGAATGTTGTAATAGTGGAAGTAGAATTATTATTCATGAAGATGTTGTTGAAGAATTTCAAGAAAAAGTAGTAGCGCATTCTAAAAAAGTAAAACTGGGCGATCCCTTAGATCCAAGTGTGAAATTTGGGGCAATCATCAACAAAATGCAACTAGATAAAATTAAAAAGTATGTAGATTCAGGAACTGCTCAAGGAGCAAAACTATTGTTGGGAGGAAATCAAATAACCATAAATAATGGCAATTATTTTGAACCAACAATATTTACGGATGTAAAACCGGAAATGGAAATTGCTTGCGAAGAAATTTTTGGACCAGTACTTTCTATCCTAACTTTTAAAACAAGAAAAGAAGCCATAGAAATTGCAAATAGTACACCGTTTGGGTTGTCTGCTGGTGTCTGGACAAAAGATCTAGATACTGCAATGATTATGACTAGAGAGATTGATGCAGGTACAGTTTGGGTTAATAATTGGATGTCTGGTAATCCCGAAATTCCTTTTGGAGGTTTTAAACAAAGTGGAATTGGTAGAGAGTTAGGTCCAGGTGCTATTGATGAATTTATGGAAACTAAATCAGTAATGATTAAAACAGAAGTTTCTAACGGAAGCTGGGTTTAAAAAGGGAAGTACATGAGAAATAAAAAGTTTCAAATTGTAAGTGCAGAAGAGGCAGTATCTTATATTAAAGATAATGATACGGTGGTTTTTGGTGGTGCAGGTGCTGGTCACGCAGTTCCTGATAAAGTGATGGAACATTTAGGAAAACGTTTTGTAGAGACAAATTCACCTAAAAACTTAAAAACCATTCATCCCTGTGGTATTGGCGATAATGATACAAGAGGATTAAACCATATTGCTTTTGAAGGTTTAATAGATACAAATATTGGCGGTTTTTGGGGAAATGCACCAAAAATGTCTGCTTTAGCAAAAGAAAATAAGATAAAAGGCTATAATTTACCTCAAGGAGTATTAAGTCACTTAATGAGAGCTTCTGCTTCAAAAAAACCAGGTGTTATTACAAAAGTTGGCTTAAAAACATTTGTAGATCCTAATGAAGAAGGCGGTAAAATTAATGCGATTACAACAGAAAATTTTGTTTCTCACTTAATGATAAAAGGTTCAGATTATCTTTTTTATCCTTCAGTAAATGTAGATGTTGCCATTATTAGAGGCACTTCTATTGACAGTGAAGGTAATTTAACTATGGAAGAGGAGGTAGGTTCTTTTTCAATGCTATCAATTGCGCAAGCAGCAAAAGTAAATGGCGGAATTGTAATTGTGCAAGTGAAGAACATCAACACTAATAATTGTATTCCAGGTACTATAAAAGTGCCTGGTGTATTTATCGATTATGTGGTTCAAGACAAAACGCAAGGAATGACTTTTATTTCTACTTTTGATAAAGCTTTAGTGGATAGAAAAGAACAATATACCTCTGATGATTTAAATTTAACAGGTTTAAAGCGCATTATTATGCGAAGAGCTTCTCTAGAATTAAAAGAAAATATGTTTGTTAATTTGGGTTACGGTATGTCTGATGGCGTTCCAATTGTAGCCCAAGAAGAAGGTATTGCAGATAAATTAATCTTTATGATAGAGCAAGGTTCTACAGGTGGTATACCAACAACAGGATTAAATTTTGGCGCGATGTATAATCCAACAGCTATTTTAGATGATGGTTATCAGTTTGATTTTTTTCAGGGTGGCGGTTTGGATATTGCTTATTTAGGATTTGCTCAAATAGATCAATTTGGTAATGTGAATTCTAGCAGATTTGGAAACATTTTAACAGGTTGTGGAGGTTTTATTGATATTTCACAGAACGCTAAAAAGGTTGTTTTCTGTGGGTCATTTGCTGTAAAATCGCAACAAGAAATTACACCGGAGGGATTAGAAATAAGCAATTCTGGTAAGTTTACTAAATTTATAAATAAAGTAGAACAAATTACTTTTTCTAGTGAATATGCTTTAGAAAATAATCAAGAAGTGTTGTATGTAACCGAAAGAGCCGTTTTTCAATTAACTAAAGAAGGATTGCTTCTTAAAGAAATTGCAGCAGGAGTAGATTTGCAAAAAGACATTTTAGAGATGATGGATTTTGAGCCCGTCATGAATAATCCACTGCTTTATTTTGATTCCAACATCTTCAAACATGGCAAACTAGAATTATGATAAGAAAAAGCAGTAGTATGACAGATTTAATTTTATCATCCTTACACAATGGCGTTTTTACAATTACGTTAAACTATCCAGCAAAAATGAATTGTATGGGGTTTGAAATGTTAGAAGGATTGAATGATGCTATTAATTTTGCGAAAAAAAGTGAAGACGTTAAAGTAATCGTAATTACAGGTGCTGGCGAAAAAGCATTTTCGTCGGGTGCAAATATTAAAGAATTCAAAGCTTTAAAGGACGTTGAAATTACACGTTGGATAGAATTTGGGAATGGTATTAATAACAATATTGAAACGATTAGCAAACCAACAATAGCTTATATTAATGGCTATGCAATGGGTGGAGGGTTAGAATTGGCTTTGGCTTGCGATTTTAGATTGGCATCTAAAAATGCCATTTTAAGTACTCCAGAAGTTTCTAATGGATGGCTTCCTGGTTGGGGAGGAATGACGAGAATTAGACGTTTGGTTGGAGAAGCAAATGCAAAAAAAATAATTCTTCTTTCAGAAAAAATTGATGCAAATTCAGCACTACAAATAGGATTAATTACAAAAATTTCTACAAAAGAAGAACTGCATATTTTCACAAATAATTTGCTAGAAATAAAACCTCAAGTGTATGCGATGGCAAAATCTGCATTAATGGATGCTACTAGAACTACTTATGGATCTGATATAAATTTTGATGTATTAGCGGTAAAAATTTCTTCCTAATAAAAACCAAAGAATAACAGAATTTATGATACTAAGTGATATAAATATTCAAGATTTAAAAAAACCTTTAGATACTTTTTGGAAGCTAGCGACTGAAAAAGCGTTGCTGTTACACAAAGAATATGATACAAACCAAGGTTCTCCTGTTTTTACGGTACATGGAAAATATACAACAAGAGGTTGGACAGAATGGACGCAAGGTTTTCAGTATGGAATTACATTATTAATTGCAGAAGCAACTTCAAATAAAGAGTTATTAAAAATCGGAAAAGAAAACACTTTTAATAATATGGCACATCATTTAAGTCATTTTGGTGTACACGATCATGGTTTTAATAATTTAAGTACCTATGGAAACCTGCTACGTATGGCAAATCAAAATTTGTTTGATGCCAGCAAAGAAGAAAAAGAGTACTATAAATTGGCATTAAGGATGTCCGCTTCTGTGCAGGCTAAAAGATGGACAAACACAAAAGAGGGTGGTTTTATCTATTCTTTTAATGGACCACATTCCTTGTTTATAGATACCATTCGTACTGCAAGAATAGTTCTTGCGGGTCATAAATTAAAACATCGTTCGCTAGATGAAAACGATACAAAAATAGATCTTTTACAACGTGCAATTGAACACGCCTTAACAACGGCAAAATATGCTGTTTTTTATGGAGAAGGTAGAGATATTTATGATGAATGGGGGCGTGTTGCACACGAATCTATTTTTAATACAAATGATGGTAAGTATCGTTGTCCAAATTCACAACAAGGTTTTTCTGGTTTTACAACTTGGACTAGAGGTTTGGCTTGGGCAATGGTAGGTTTTTCTGAATTTTTAGAATTTTTAGAAAGCGAGAAACTTTCTTTTGAAGGTCTTGAAGATGTAAAAGCAACACTTTTAAAAGCCGCAAAAGCAACTTGCGATTTTTATATAAAATATACTTCATCAAACGGAATTCCTTATTGGGATACTGGCGCGCCAAACATCAACAAACTAGGAAACTATAGCGAAAGAGAAGCAGAGATTAATAACTCTTATGAACCGATAGATAGTTCTGCAGCAGCAATTGGGGCTCAAGGACTTTTAAGACTTTCTCATCTTTTAAAAGAAACAGAAGCAAAAGCTTCAAAAAAGTATATGCAAGCAGGTTTAGGAGTCTTACAAACTTTATTGTCTGATGATTATTTGGCAACAGAACCAACACATCAAGGTATCCTAAAACATTCTGTTTATCATTGGCCAAATGGATGGGATAATGTACCTAAAGGAAGTAAAGTTCCACAAAACGAATCTAGTATGTGGGGAGATTATCATTTGGTAGAACTCTGCTTTTTAGCAAAAAAAATATCCGAAGATAAATACTATACGTTCTTTGATATGATTCATTAATTTAAAATCAAGAGTTATGTTTCATTTTTTACACGTAACCATAGATACTTTATATTGTAGTACTTAAATTACTTTATTAAGTAATAAAGGTTAATGTTTTATTAGTGCTTTATTAATAAGCAGGTATTATTATTGTGTTATTAAGAATAGAAGATGCAAAGACGAAATTTTATTAAAAGAACTGCGGTGCTATCTGCTGCTGCATTTATATCTCCAAGAATATTCGCAACCGCAAATAGTTACAATACTAAAAAAGAAATTTTTAAAGGATTTATAGTTTCCGATTCGCATTTTGGTTGGGCACATAAAATGCAACCTACCATTAAAGAGCAAGCAGAAGCTGTAAAAAATATTTTGAATAAATTTGCAGATTTAGATATTTTTTTAGATACTGGGGATGCTCATCATAACGATCATCATAACAATGCAAACCCACACAAAGCCCGAAAAGATTGGGTAGATATTATACAAGGTGGTTGTGGCCAACTTCC
>Ga0209194_1000559_pt1 | contig 28969 bp, 21 predicted proteins | sample COGITO_mtgs_1004_FD_184787 | JGI IMG/M metagenome (GOLD analysis project Ga0209194, IMG submission 184787) | Pelagic marine microbial communities from North Sea - COGITO_mtgs_100413 (SPAdes) (version 2) | ecosystem: Environmental > Aquatic > Marine > Epipelagic ...
GATTGTTATGTTTGAAGGGCGCTCGATAGCAGTCAAAAAGAAATTGACAGAGCTGCTATTTAAACGAATTCATCAACAGCTAGAGATTGCCTTTGACGACGTTGAAATTGCCATGTTTGAGCTGCCCAAACACAACTGGGGAATTCGAGGCGTTCCGGGCGACGAGCTAGCGCTATCTTACAAAGTAGATTTGTAGATATAGTTGGTGTATCGGGCCAGTTAGGTGCCAAAAAGCAGATCGTTTGCATTTAAAAAGCAGCAGATGATGTCGCCGCGGCTGCGCTCGAAGCCAGCGTTAGAAGCCGAGTTCTGTCCGCCGCTTTGCTTAGAAACAGAAATAACAGGCTCACTGTAGCTAGCAATAATCTCGCAAGAGGCATCTATGATCCATCCCACAATAATTTCAACATTGAAATGGGTCTGATTCAACCAACTATCAATTGCTGGTTTAAAGGACGACCGTAATTGTGGTAATTGAGACACTCACTTTGAGGGAGAGGGCATATCTGCTTAGATTAAGATAAAAATTCGTGGAAAGTTAAGTAGTTTTAGGATCTACAGCACTAGTGGAAGCTAGTACTATACCGTTTGCAATCAGCGTAATTTTTTCCACTGCGGCCCATAAGAAGTAGGAAAACCAGACAAAAATAGCTATAAACTTTGAGCCATCTTCGAGCGCGTAAATATTGTTGTCAGGCAAATTAGCTAACACTGGCAACAAATCGCTACAGATAGAGAGCGCAAACAGAAGCAGGCTAAGCCCTAAAAGCGCAGGCTGCGTTTTTAGCAGAATTTTGCGAAAGCGAAGCAGTAGATAAAGCAGCAAAACCGCATACAAAATAAACAATACTTCTTCGGGAATGCCTAATTTATTGGGAAAGATTTCCTCGTGTAGCATAAACAAGTCGTCTAAGCACAAAATCGTACTCAGCGCGCCAAACCCGGCAAAAAAGCCAACTGTCTCCCAGCGGTTAGATAACGTTTGGACAACGAGTCCGCCTAGCAAACAGGCCGTAGCGCTTGCGGCCCACAGCAAAATGCCCAGATTAGACAGCGCTCCGTAGTAAACAGGATGAGTTGCGATCGCAGCCGGATCGCGCGTGATGTATTCGACGGGAACAAAAGGCTGCTGCCAAACGAATAGAACAAGCACCAACAGAACTAGGCCCATACTGATTGTTAATTGATGGCACAATCGCTTTGTTGAAGAAAGTCGCTGTAAGAGAAATGGCATTGTGAAGCGGGAAATGGTAGATCTGGCAGATTCGTAGCAATCGATGATGGGGATATATGCTTACTACTCTACTGCGCATTCAACGCTCTTGCGATCACGGCAATAGTTTTCTACCTATGCACCTCAAAGATACACTACGTTTTCCTTCTAGACAGAGCGGAAGTCATTCAGATTGATTGATCGGCCTTACACTTCACAATAAACATTGTTGTTCTAACGATTGCATCGTCGGCCATATGTCAAGAACAATTTTCTCAGAAATTTCAGCTTTTTGAAACGTCAAGCCTTACCTAAAGTGTGTTGCCATACGAGTAAAGAAGATACCGATATACGTAGGTAAAATAAAACTCGCGGCTCAACTCACTCTTTAGGTAGAAACACTTATTTTCATACCGCTGGGTATACAGTCTATTGAGCTAACCGTGAGAGGATCTACACATATGCAGCTCAGTTTCTGGCTGCACCCGTAAGACAACACTTAGGAAATTCGAGTTTGTATATGATCAGCACACAGTTGAAAAAATGTTTGGTTGTTTCGGTCTCTGCACTATCTGCATTGGGACTAGTTACTCTAATGCCTCATGGCGCGATCGCTCAAACTAGCGGCCAAACCCAAACAGGCGTAGAAGGTAGCCAAACCAACCCTGGCTCTACCGAAGGAAGCGGGCAAGTTGTGCCACCTACTAATACGACAGAAGGGATGTCTGACACGATGACACCTGACACGATGACACCCGGCACAATGATGCCTGGTACGATGATGCCTGACTCTACAGGGGCTGGGTCTAGCAATGACTCTAATATAGATACCATCGAAGACACTGGCGCAGATAATACTCGCGACTCCAACACCGGGAGAGGAGAAGTCTTAGATCCTGCCGTGGAAAGCGACTCTGACACCATGACACCCGGTTCGATGGGAACTGGCTCTAGTACAACACCCGCGACGACAACGCCTGCCACTACAACACCCACGACGACAACACCCGCTAGAACCCAGACCACACCTAGCCCTTCAAGCAGCCCTAGAGCGCTGTGGTAAATCAGCTCATTCAACTAACTGAGCAGCTAGCGTATAGGTAACCTGTACAGCAGGATGAAAGAGAAAGGCCGCGATCCTTGATCGCGGCCTTTCTGTTATTGAGCCTCTTGTCAGCCTTTTATCAAGACCATAGCTAAGGTTCAACTAAAACGGGCGTACCTAAACTGACCATCTCAAAAAGTTCGCGTACGTCTTCGTTGTACATACGAATGCAGCCGTGAGAAGCGGCTTGCCCAACAGAATCTCGATTTGGCGTGCCGTGGAAGCCGATGGAGTTGAGGCCATCTGTCCAGAAAGCAATCCAGCGATCGCCCAAAGGATTATCTAAGCCAGGAGCCATCGACTCACCCGTAATGGGATTTGTCCAACCCGGCTCTACTACCTGAGAAAATACCTCAAACTCACCCGTAGGCGTTTCCCACCCCGGACGGCCAATGGCTACTGGATAGCTAGTTTCGAGCACCTCTCCGCGATAGACGTATACGGTGCGATCGCTCAGGCTCAGCAATAGCCTCAGAGTCTGCTCGGCGGCTGGCTGTACGGCACTAGGCGTTAAGACAGTAGAATCTGCTGGAACCTCAGACGCTGGAACTGGAACCTCAGATGCTGGAACCTCAGACGGATTAAGCAGAGTCCTAGCAGGCGTCGCTGACGCTCGACTATTGACCGCAGTCAACAGCTCTGCGGATGTCATCTGAGCTGAAGCACTCGCAGCATTCACGCTACCAACTAGCACCCCGCCTAAGCAGGCAGTCAGCGCTTTGACAGCGAGTTTACGATAGCGTAGCGATAGGTAAGGCATAGATAAAAGGTAGGCGTTTTAGCGAGAAGGCAATTCAGAAGGCGATTCAGATGTAGCGACAGCCGTTTAGCACCCGCCTATGGCTCTACGGTAACTGGAGTTCCCATCGCGACCATATCAAACATCTGGCGAATGTCTTCGTTATACATGCGAACGCAGCCGTGAGAGGCCGCTGTCCCTACAGACTCGCGGTTTGGGGTGCCATGAAAGCCAATGACGTCAGTACCGTCTGACCAAAAGCCAATCCAGCGATCGCCCAAAGGCCCACCAGGCCCAGGCGGCACAACCGCACCATCGAAAGGACTTGTCCATCCTGGCTCAACGATTTGCTCAAAGACTGTGAACTCTCCAGTTGGCGTTTCCCAACCGGCTTTACCAATAGCAACCGGAAAGCTTGCCGCTACGGTTTCGCCCTGCTGGACATATACTTTGCGATCGCTCAAGTCCAACCGCAAGCTCACAGCCTGCTCCACAGCCGCTTCAGTAGGAGCCGGTAGCGTCGAAGCCTCAGGCACCTGTAAATCAGGATCAGATAGGTCAGGATCAAATAGGTCAGGATCAGATAGGTCAGGATCAGCCGATGGCGCCGCAACGGGTTCTGTTACGGTCGGCGCTGCAACGGGCTCTACCGGACGATTATTCAGCCGCTCTAAAATCTCTCTTAGCGTTAGCGGAGGCGGCTCGCGATCGGGTGGAGAAATCTGAGCAAACGCGCCCGTAACGCCCAGGCTGCCAATAAGTAAGCTCCCGAAACCAGCCGTCAGGCCCTTCATAAGGCCGCGATAACGAGATGAGTTAAAAGACATAGGCGATGATAGGGGCAAGATGATTGGGGCAGTAGGAGTTGAGCGTTAAAACGGTGAAGACAGAGTAGTCATTACCTACACTATATTCCGTATAAATATTGACTTGCTCTATAGCTAGACAGTTCCGGCTACTGTCCTCATGTGCTCATTGCGAAGTCCATACAGCATCTGGCCATTTTACGCTGGCTGATTTTGACTGATTACCCTATCTATTGCTTCATCTGGCTTTTGTACTGAGCGATCTTAAACCAGGAACCCGGCCCGACTTCTCTCTCAAACTCCTGAATTACCCAGTCGCCCATTTTGCCGCCGCTGCGCTTAGCGCTCTCGTACAGGTAGTCCACGATTTCTAGCTGCTGATCCCAGTTGGGATGCGCGCCAAACAGCGATCCGTAGCACCAGCTAGGATGCGGTTCGCGATCGCACTGCTCATAAAACGCCCGATCTGCCCAGGCTGGCCCTCGCCCCTTCTTAAACGCTCGCCGCCGATGGCCGTGGTAAATCTCAATGAGCGTTGGCACATCTCGAATTTGTCTAGCCTGCGCGTTGGAGTAAATTTCCACCATGTTCTCTGTATTGACTGGGCGATCGCTAATCCACTGATGCGCACAGTCTGGGCACTTCACAATAAAAGAAAGCACAATACGACCGCAGGCCGGACAGGGCTTAGTCGGAGCCATCCCGCCGCCACCGGTAGAAGCATTTTTAGTTGGCAGCGAGTATTCTTCTACATCCTCTGGAAAGCCCAGCCGCTCCAAATTTCCAGCCTGGTCGAGAATGATGCCATACGCTTTTCCGGTCTGAGGCGAAATTCTCATCACCCGCCCGAGCTGCTGAAAGTGCATCGCGCTCGATTTAGTAGGCCGCAGCATCAGCCCGACTTCTACACTAGGCTCATCAAAGCCAATGCTAATCACATTGCAAGAGGTCAGCACTAGCAGTTCACCGGTCTTCAAATCGTGGTACAGCTTTTTGCGATCTTTAATTGAGGTATTGCCATCGACCGTATCGGCAGAAATGCCCGCGTTGCGAAAGGCTTTGGCCACATTATTAGCATGTTCAATATCGACGCAAAAGGCAATCGTGCGCTTTTTATGGCCGATGCGGAACCATTCTTCGACAATTTTCTCAACTAGTTCAATGCGATCGCAAGCATTCTTCAAATCCTGCTCGTCGTAGTCTCCTCGAGCCGTCTTCACCGCTTCTAAGTTCGCCATGCTATCTCTCGGCATGCTGTAGTACTTCATCGTAGAGAGATAGCCCATCTCTTGAAGCACATTGGGAACAGGAGAAGACACCAGCGTATCGAGATAGTCGCCTAGTTGTTCTTTACCTAGGCGCAGCGGCGTCGCCGTCATCACCAAGTGCACCGCCTGCGGATGCGTTTTGAGCATCACCTTTTTACCCACCTGGCTAAAGAGCGTAATGTGCCCTTCATCGTAAAACACCACGTCGGCAGGCCACTTTTGCCACCAGCGCCGCTTCGCCATCGTCTGGATACTGGCAATCTGAATCGGCGCATCGCGGTTCTCTTCCCAACCCGCCTTAATAAAGCCGCACTGCAAGCCAAACGCCTTCATTTTTTCGTAGGTTTGGCCTACCAACACGTCTAAATGCACCAAAAACATCAGCCGCTTGCCCGCTTCTTCAGCGTGAGCGCAAATCTGGCCGCTAATAATAGTTTTACCGGCACCTGTTCCCGCAATAATTGCAATTCGCTTGTGCCCTTCATTCAGCTCCTTATACAGATCGTTTACGAGCTGCACCTGATACGGACGGAGCTTTAGCACCTCCAGCCTAGGTTCTAAGGCAGGCGGGCGATCCAGGTCGGCTTCTTCTGAGATAGATTCTGAGATAGAGGGCGCAGGCAGTGAGGAGTCGGACATAAGGCTAGGCGCACAGTTACCCAACAGGTAAGGGATGTACTGATAACGGTATGGTACACAGAATAAACGCAGAGGGCGATCGCCTGTCAACCTCTATTCAACTTCTGTGCAGTCATCTCTATGCAGTCAATCTCTATACAATGATCTCCCTCACCGCTAGTCCTAAGGCATTAAATCATTCAGCCTCAGCGTTAGCGCTGGGAAAAACGACAGAAGAAACTTAGACAATGCAATAAGCAGCCCATACGGTTCCATGCATCTCGCCTGCGGCGATAGAATACGGAAGCTTTGACTAAAAAGGCTATGGCGAGCGAGCAAACGTTAGACATTATCACCTATAACAGAAACGCGCTGAACAATCTGCGGCGAGCCATCGTGCTGGGGCAGGGACAGTTTTCGCTAATTTTGGCACGGGCAAATTACCAGCAGCTCCGTGAGGTGATAATTGCAGAACTCAACGATCAGCTCCATGTCGATATCACCTATTTACCGGCTGATACGACGAGTCTTAGGGCCGCTATTCTCGTTGGGCAGTCTACGTTTGAATCTGCTGAGAACGCTCAGGCGCTGATGGTAACTGGGCTAGAAGAGATTAGCGAGATAGAGCGTCTGCTCAAATCTGCTAACTTAGGCCGTGATGAGCTGCCCAAGACGTTTGCCTATCCCGTGGTGCTATGGGTAAACGACTCGGTACTTTCTCAGCTCAACCGCTACGCGCCCGATCTCAAGAGCTTTGCGGCGACGCCGGTAAGGTTCGAATATCCGCTGCGATCGCTCAATGCCGCGCTCACCGCGCAGGCCAACCATACGTTCACTCAAGTTCTTAACGCCAATCAGGGCATTGGCTTCGGCAGCCTTCTACCCAAAAGCAATGATATCGCAGAGCAAATAGCTAGCCAGGAGCTGTCTTTTGCCTTGGCGGAGCTAGAAACGCAGCGGATAGATGAAAGGCTGCTGGCTAACTTATTGTTTTTGCAGGGCCGCAATCTTCATCAACAAGAAGACCTAGAGCGCGCTCGCGGCTACTACGAAAAGAGCTTGCTTTACTGGCAGCAGCAGGCAGATGAAAATGAGTATGAGAGAGAAGAGAGAGAACGCCACGATACTAAGCTCACTCATCTAGAAAGGCAAACTGTTCTATGTTTTCATTTAGGGCTGCTGTGGGAACACCAAGCTGTGCTAATCGAGCTTGAAAAGAACTCGGCCGCTCATTCTCAGGACGCGTCTGACATTAGCTTGGCCAACCGCGACGCGGCCCTGCAAAAAGCCAGAGGTTACTTTGAGCAAACGCTCGCGAGCTTTAGAGCGCGCGGCAGGCACGATCGCACTGCGAGATTTTTGCTGCCCTTAGCGGAAGTGCTGCAAAAGCTAGAAGACTGGCCGGCGCTACAGCAGCTAGCACAAGAGGGCATTCGACTCCATCACAACGATCTTTTTCTGCTCGCTCGCGACTATGGTTACCTAGCTGAAGTGGCCCTAGCACAGTACAAAGACAAGTACAAAGACAAGCCCAAAGAGAAGCACCTTAGCGAAGCCCGAGGATTTGCGCAGCAGGCGCTAGATCTGGCTAAGCAGACGGCTCACTCGCTTCAAGGGCGCAGTACCAACATTATGCAGGCGACTGCGCTGCGCTATTATGCCGGGCGCTATCTATATTTATTAGCGATCGCACAGCAGCTACAGGGGCAGTCAGAAACTGCCATCCAAAACCTGGAAAAAGCTAGAATCTACGCCCATCCTAGCTACAATCTCTCGCTGCATCTCAACATTCTAAAGCGGCTCAGAGACCTCTACTTCAATCGCAAACAATACGCCCAAGCCTTCGAAGTCAAGCTGGCCCAGCGCAGAACCGAAAGTCTCTTTGGGCTTAGAGCCTTTATCGGAGCCGGTCAGATTCAGCCGCCCAAGGAAACCTCGCCATTTTTATCGCTACCTGAATCTACTCGCCTAGCGCAACCGCAGACGGAAGCGGCTCAGCAGGGATTAGCCGCTGAAATTCGGGCCTCGGGCCGTGCCCAAGATATTGAAGCGATCGCCTCTCGGCTAAGTCAGCCCCGCTACCCGCTGGTAATAGTGCACGGACAGTCGGGCGTTGGCAAAAGCTCTACGCTACAGGCCGGGCTTGTTCCCAAGCTAAAAACGACGACCAGCGAAGGCCGCTCCATTTTACCGGTTTGGATCGATAGCTACAGCCATTGGGTAGAACAAGCCGACCAAAACTTAACCCAGCGCGTCCAGGAAAAATTCACGCTGGTAGAGTTCTCTATCGATTTGCCATTGCACGGAGACACCGACTCTATTGACGACACGGCTAAATCTCCGTCTAGGCAGCAGTCAGCTAATTCGACCGCTAGTTCAGCAGACCTTCTCATTCGGCTTAGAGCGCTCACGGAGCAGACCCACCAGCAGGTTGTTCTAATTTTCGATCAGTTCGAAGACTTTTTTCACAAAAATCCAACGCTGGCTCAGCGTCAGACACTTTACGCGTTTCTTCGCGACTGTCTCGAAGCGCCTTATATCAAAGTTGTACTCTCCCTGCGCGAAGATTTTCTTCACTATCTCTTAGAGTGGGACCGCAGCGCGGACTTAAGCATTATTAACAACGATGTTCTAGGCAAAGATATCCGCTACTACCTGGGCAACTTCCGGCCTGAGGCAGCCAAAACGCTGCTTCGCCAGCTAACAAACGCTGCCGGATTTATATTAGAAGACGATCTAATTATCGCGCTGGTCGAAGATTTAGCGGCGACAACGGGAGAGGTTCGTCCGATTGAGCTACAGGTGGTGGGCGCGCAGCTACAGCGAGAGAACATTACCACGCTGAGCCAGTACCAGAGGCTAGGGAAATTCTCTTTTGATGAGACGGCGCTAACGCCCAAGCAACAGCTGCTCGAAAACTTCATCAATCACGTTATTCAAGATTGCGGCGCCGAAAATGCGGAGGCGGCGAGTGCGATTCTATACATTCTCAGCGATGGGCTAAACGAAAGCAGCGATCGCCCACTCAAAACTTACTCAGACATAGAAGAAGCCCTTTCTGCTGCCGACTTAACCCCTTCGCCCCAGCAAATTCAGCTGATCTTAGACATCCTCATCGGCTCAGGGCTGGTCTTCGAGCGGCTAGAAGTCTCAGGGATTCGCTACCAGCTTGTGCATGAATATCTCTCTGATTTAATTCAAAAGCAGCAGCAGCCAGGACTCATTGCCGCCCTAAAAGCAGAGCGCAGCCGCCGCCTGCTCACCGAAGCTCAGCTAGAGAAAGCGCTGTCGGCCCAAAGCGAAAACCTTGCCCAAACGATTATTGCCAAGCAGGCGGCAACCACCGCTGAGATTAAGGCGCTTGTTTCAGTGGCGCGATCGCTTCTACTGTCGGGCCAGAGCTTAGAAGCCCTAGCGCAAGCCACCCGAGCCGCCAAGCAAATTACAGGATCGGCAATTGGCAACAACCCGCTGCTCAAAATGCAGACGGCCCTCTGCTTAGACGCCGCCATTCGCAGCATTCGAGAGAAAAATGAACTGGTCGGCCATCGGAATTGGGTCGTCGCCGTAGACTGCAACCAAACGGACGCCGGAGAAATTATTGCTTCAGCCAGCGACGATAGCACCGTAAAGCTGTGGACCACACGAGGAGAAGTTATTCGCTCGCTCAACCATCCGCTAGGGGTAGCCGACGTGCAGTTCAGCCCAGACGGCACCCTGCTCGCCAGCGCCTGCCTCGATCATACTATCCGGATTTATCGAGCCAACGGCGACTTTATTCGCGCCATCGAAACCTCGCTCGCCAGCGTCACCAGCTTAGCCTTTAGCCCCACTCAACCCTTGCTAGCCGCTACTTATAGCGACACCTTCGTTCGCCTGTGGAACCTGGACGGCACCTTAGTTCGCACGCTAGAAGGGCACGAGGATTGGGCTAGAGCAGTGGCCTTTAGCCCCGACGGACAGACGATTGCAACGGGCGCAGAAGACAGAACGGTGCGGCTGTGGAAGGTAAGCGGCGAGCTAATTTGCGTGCTAAAAGGGCATCAAGGTTGGGTGCGCAGCGTGGCCTTTAGCCCCGACGGCAAAACGATTATCTCAGCGGGCGATGCCAACACGCTGAAAATGTGGAGCCGAGAGGGCCGCAAGCTCAAAACGCTGTACGGTCATGATGACTGGGTGCGCAGCGTGGCCTTCAGCCCCGACGGGAAGCGCATTGCTTCCGGCAGCGATGACCAGACGATTCGCATTTGGTCGGTAAACGGCACGGTTGAACAAGTCTTCAATCAGCGTAGCAGCGTTCACAGCGTTATCTGGCGCGCTGATAGCCAATCTGTTGTTTCAGGCGGAGACGACGATCAGGTTCATCTTTGGCAGCTAGAAGGCCCGCCAGAACCGGTTTGTCAGGCTCATTCGAGTATTGTGTGGAGCGCCCGGTGGCATCCTAACGCCGAGAAAATTCTTTCTTCTAGCGGCGACAATACGCTCAAGATTTGGGATGGAAAAGGGAATTTATTGAAGTCTATTGACGGCCACGAGAAGGGGACGCACAGCGCTGAGTGGAGCCCGGATGGACTGTTCTTTGCGTCGGCGAGCGCCGATTATTCGGTCAGAATTTGGAGTGCAGAAGGGGAGTTTGTGCGATCGCTCATCGGCCATGGCGATGCGGTATGGCAAGTTTGCTACAGCCCTAATGGCAGAACGTTAGCCTCGGTGAGCAGCGATCGCACACTGCGCCTGTGGACAACAAAAGGAAACCTGATTAAAACCTACCGCGATCATACCGACACTATTTGGCACGTTGACTTTAGCCCTGATGGGCAGCATCTCATTACCGCGAGTGAAGATAACACGCTGCGGCTGTGGCATATAGAAAAAGGCTTGTTGCAGACGATTCCGGCCCACGAAGGCGGCGTTTGGTGCGCTATTTTTAGCCCGAAAGGAGACTTTATTGCGTCGGGAGGAGAAGATGGAGACGTGCGGCTATGGGCCGTTTCGAGCCAAAATGAACAGCTTACAGTAGAGCTTGAGCCATCGGTTTTCAAAGGCCATCGAGATTGGATCAGAAGCCTGAGCTTTAGCCCTAACGGAAAGTTTATTGCCTCTGCGAGCGACGATGACACGGTGCGCCTGTGGTTTATCACGGCGGCCACGCTGACTCACAAAGCAGAAGAAAGCGGCGAAAGCCAGCTACTACCGCCGCTAACCGGGCATAGAGATGTTATTTGGGACGTAGACTTTGACGCTACCGGAGAGAGAATTGTCTCGTCAGGGGCAGACGGCACCATGAGAATTTGGGATCTGCGGCTAGAAACGCTAACTGACAAAGGCAGTCGGTGGTTAGAAGACTGGCTAGCAGCTCGGCCAGAGGTAGCGAAGCAGCTTCGTTAAATCATGCGGAATCTACACAATTTACTTTCCGTAAACGAACGCTAGAAAGCTGTAGGTTCCGTACAAGTACAGCTCTTCTCGACCGTAATCATACACTCGCACAGTGGCCAAAAGGATGTGGGTAGGCTGGATCAAAGTGACAACCATACAAAGGGTCAACGGTGAAATACGACATTCGCTATAAGCCAGCTTTTGCCACTCTGTTTTTGACCTTGAAACCAGGGGAGCGCATTTTTGCAGAAGCCGGTGCGATGGCCAGCATGGCTGGAAAAATAGGCATGAAAACGGAGTTCTTTGGCGGCTTTATACCGGGGTTGCTAAAGTCTTTTTTCGGCGGCGAGTCGATGTTTGTCAACCACTTTTCAAACTCGACTAGTCAGCCGCTAGATTTAGTCCTCACGCAGTCTAGCATTGGCGATATTACAACGATTGAGCTAACGGGCAACGAATTATGCCTACAGCCGGGGGCCTATATTGCGCATACGCCCGGCGTTAAGGTCGAATTGCAGTGGGCCGGATTCTCTAGCTGGTTTGCGGGAGAAGGGCTGTTTAAGCTGAAGCTAAGCGGCAGGGGTATGGCCTTTTTTGGGACTTACGGCGGCGTTTCTGAAGTGATGGTGAAAGATCAGTTTGTTGTAGACAACGGCCATTTGGTAGCCTACGAGCCGGGTATTAAGATGAACGTTCAGCTCTCTGGTGGACTGATGGGGTCGGTGACTTCGGGCGAAGGATTCGTGAACCGGCTAGAGGGCAGCGGCAAAATATATCTTCAGTCTCGAAGCGTCGATGGCCTGGTGCGATTCCTCAGACCCAAATTTCGGTAGGAGAATTCTTACAGGAGAACTCTTATAGGAGAAACTTACAGGAGAAAACGGATGAAACTCGATGTTTTACATCAGCCGGATAGCGCGATCGCTAAAATTACGATGGCCCCGCAGGAAGAACTCATTGCCGAAGCCGGGGCCATGGTCGCCATGAGCAGCGATATGAACGTCAGCACGACGCTGCGAAAAGGCAAAGGCGGCGGCGTTTTTGGCGGCATGAAGCGGATGCTCGCGGGCGAATCTCTATTCCTCAGCGTTTTTCGCTCGGGCAACAGCGACGCTGAGATCTATCTAGCGCCTAAGCTCCTCGGAGACATTCTGCCCTATCAAATGAAAGGAACAGAATTAGTCGTTCAGTCTACGGGCTATATGGCCAGCACTCCCGGCGTAGAAATAGACCTGGGCTTTACGGGATTCAAAAGCCTTTTTTCGGGCGAATCTCTGTTTTGGCTATCGGCCAGTGGCTCTGGGCTGGTGCTGCTAAGCGCCTTTGGCAGCATTTACGAAGTAGACATCGATGGCGACTACGTAGTAGATACGGGCCACATTGTCGCTTTTGAGCGCACGCTAGACTACAGCATTGCCAAAGCAAACAAGAGCTGGGCGGGCGCATTCTTTGGCGGCGAAGGGTTGGTTTGCCAGTTTAGAGGAACAGGCAAAGTCTTTTGCCAGACGCATAATCCGGGTGCCTTTGGCCAATTGGTGGGCAGTAAGCTGCCGCCTCGAGGATAGAGAACTAGAACAAGTATATGCAAGACGATTTATTGAAAGGAGGCGATCGCACATGAGCACCGAAATCCGATACGAGATTGAGCATAACCCGGCCTACGGCTCGCTAAAGCTGCGGCTAAACCCCAACCAAACCGCACTGGTAGAACCGGGCGCAATGGCCGCAATGGATAGCTGCATCAAAATGAAGGCCAAAGCGAAAGGAGGGCTGGGCAAAGGCATTGGCCGAATGCTAGGCGGCGAATCTTTTTTTGTAAGCGAATTTACCGCTGAGGGAAGACCCGGCGACCTCTACGTTTCACCGGGCGTACCGGGCGATATTCAGTACTACCGGCTGGACGGCTCGAACGGAATCATGGTGCAGTCGTCTGGCTTTGTCGCCTCTAGCACTGGCGTCAATATCGACAGTAAGTTTCAGGGACTCAAAGGCTTCTTTAGCGGCGAATCGCTGTTTTTGCTTAAGGCTACGGGGAGTGGAGACTTATGGTTTAGCTCTTTTGGAGCGATTTTAGAGATTCCGATTGCAGGTAGCTATGTGGTTGATACGGGCTATATCGTGGCGTTTGAAGATACGCTTAACTACAGCGTTGAAGCGATTAACGGACTTTCTTTTAGAGGGCTTAAAACCGGCATCTTTGGCGGCGAAGGCTTAGTCGCTCGCTTTAGCGGCAGCGGTCGGCTGTGGGTACAGTCTCGCAACGTCTATTCTTTTGTAAACTTCTTGCATCCTTTCCGACCGGCTAAGAGCAACTAACGTGGGTTCAAGATAAGTAACATAACGCTTGTTGACTTAAGTAAATCCCTTCTGGAAGGGTGGCCCGTAGGGACGGGATGGGTCGGCGACCCGCGCTACACAACGAACCCACCCCACCCTATCGGGTACCCCTCCAGAGGGGATTTACTCTAGGCCGTGTGGCTAAAAGCTTTGACGGATGGCCATTTCAGTCAATTGCTTAACCCGAACTCACGTTACCTAAGTGAGCGATCGCAAACTCTGCTAAGACAGAACCCCCATAAGACAGACCCCCCAAGGCCCTATGTCTATCGAACTTCCTCCCGGTACTGCTGCCTATAGCAATAGCAACCCGCCGCCGAAGAATCGTCAGGTGCTGACACTGATGGCGATGTTTCTTGGCTCGCTGGGGTTGGCAATCGGTGCGGCGATTTGGCTGGCGGGTGCTTTGGTCTGGGCTATTCCACCCTCGGTAGAAAGGCAGATGGGCCGAGCGATTTTGCCTATTTATGAGGCGCAGTCTCAGCCGTCGGCGACGCAAGCTGAGCTGAACCGGCTGCTCGAGCGTATAGAGGTAAATCTTCCCGCTGAGCAAAAAGAGAACCGGGATTATCAGGTACTGTACATACCCAATGACACGGTGAACGCGGCGGCGATTCCGGGCGATCGCATTCTGATCTATCAGGGCTTACTCGACGAAGTGCAGTCTGAGAATGAGCTGGCGATGGTGCTAGGCCACGAGCTGGGGCATTTTGCAAATCGTGACCATCTGCGGGGATTGAGTCGGAGCGTGATGGTGCGGCTGGTGTTGGCGACGTTTTTAGGCGATGCGGGATCGGTGGGGGCGATCGCAACTAACAGCGTCTCTGTTCTTACCAATGCGCAGTTTTCTCAAAAGCAAGAACAACAGGCGGATGAAATTGGCTTAACGCTGCTAGAAAACACCTACGGCCACGTTGCGGGCGCTACCGATTTCTTTGAACGCTTGAGTAAAAAAGAGAATTCTAATTTGGCCTTTTTAGCGAGTCATCCCCCGTCTAAGCGGCGAGTACAAGCGATTGAACGTGAGATAGCAGAAGAGGGCTATGCAAAGAGAGATAAAGCGCCGCTGCCTTCGGTACTTACGTCTGCTATTTCAGAGAAATGATGGAAAAGTCTGTAGGTAGAGCTTATCGCTTGCCTCGGCGGAGTTTCCAAAGGCGGTAGGCGAAGAAGGCGGCGAAGGCGAGAAGCGTGAGGGCGGCGATGAGCCAGTGGCCGCGCAGGAGGTTGAAAATAATGAAAGCGAGGACAGTAAGCCAGATGAGGCCACCAGTAACCATTTGGCGGATGGGATAAGGCTGTTGGAGTTTTTGAGCGATTTGTTTGGCTTCGGGAGAGTCTGGGTGGAGTTTGGTTTGGGCAGCTTGCCAGTATTCGATGGCTTTGGCATATTGAGCGCGGGCTGAGTATAGATTGCCTAAGTTCATTAGCGTTATGCCTTCACCATGCCGATCGCCCAGACTGCGTTTTATCTCTAAGCTTTGCTCGTACTGAGCGATCGCATCCTCCCAGCGGCCCTGCGATCGATAGACCACTCCTAAACCCATTAAGGATTGGCCTTCGCCATGCCGATCGCCCAGACTGCGACATATCTCTAGATCTTGCTCGTAGAGAGCGATCGCATCCTCCCAGCGGCCCTGCGATTGATAGACATTTCCTAAATTGTTCAAAGTTGTGCCTTCGCCATGCCGATCGCCCAGACTGCGACATATCTCTAGATCTTGCTCGTAGAGAGCGATCGCATCCTCCCAGCGGCCCTGCGATTGATAGACCAGTCCCAAATTGTTCAAGGTTTGGCCTTCGCCATGCCGATCGCCCAGACTGCGATATATCTCTAAGCTTTGCTCGTACTGAGCGATCGCATCCTCCCAGCGGCCCTGCGATTCATAGACCACGCCTAAATTGCCCAAGGTTTGGCCTTCGCCATGCCGATCGCCCAGACTGCGACATATCTCTAAGCTTTGCTCGTACTGAGCGGTCGCATCCTCCCAGCGGCCCTGCGATCGATAGACCACTCCTAAATTGTTCAAGGTTTGGCCTTCGCCATGCCGATCGCCCAGACTGCGATATATCGCTAAGCTTTGCTCGTACTGAGCGATCGCCTCCTCCCACCGGCCCTGCGCTCGATAGACCAGCCCTAAATTGTTTAGCGTTTGGCTTTCTCCCCTCTTGTCATCACTCTCCTTCGCGCTCACCAGCGCTAGCTCATGCGTATGCACCCAGTCTTGCCAGTAGCTACGAGCTTGAAAGAATAGCGTTAAGTTTCCAGTAAAAGAGACTATCTCGCTGTGCCTTTTCTGCGCGTAGCCCCACTCAAATGCAGCCAGCAAATGCGGTCTTTCTACTTCAAACCAGCTCAGCGCTTCTTGATAAAACGTATCTTCTCTCTCTTTCTCAGCCATTTCGCCGTATCGCTCTGCTGCAACCTTCCGGCGACGCTGCGGGTCAAAGGCATTTTCAAAATAATTAGCCCCTCCCCAATACCAGCCAAACGCATTCTCTGCTACGGTCTGCCGCTCGTCTGCCGACAGCCAATCTCTCGCATACAGCCGCATCAGGTCATGATATTGATATCGCCCCTGCTGCGTTATCTCCACAAGCTGCGCATCTATCAGCCGCTCTACACTCTCTTTCGCAGCGGCGACCTCCATCTCACTTACCGCCGCCGCTAGCCACAGCCCAAAATTGCCCTCCAGCACGCCCAGCAGACCAAACAGCCGCCGCTCCACTTCATCAAGCTGCCGATAGCTCAAGTTAAAACTCGCCCGCACATCTTCGCCCTGAACTTGCGTTAGCTCATCTAGCCGCCCCCGCTCATCGGCCAGCCGAGGCAAATAGTCTGCGCCTAGTCCCCAGTGCCGCTTTCCTTTCAGCACCCCGCCTGCAATTCTCACGGCCAGCGGCAAATATCCACACAGCCTCACAATTTCCTCAGCCGCCTGCGGCTCCGCCGCTACTCTCTCCTCGCCAGCCAGCTTAGCCAGCAGCTTCAGCGCGTCCTCATCTTCTAGCGGATCGAGCGGGATCGGCTGCGTCCCTACCAGCTCCGATAGCAACCGGCGACTGGTCAAAATTACTGCGCACTTCCCCGAGCCTGGAAGCAAAGGCTTTACCTGCGCTGCATCATGCGCATTGTCTAGCAGTATCAAAACTCGCTTGCCCGCAAGCAGCGAGCGATAGCATTTTTCGCGCTCCGCCTGCGCCATCGGAATCTCAGCGCCATCCATGCCCAAGTCCCGCAGCCACTCGCCCAGCACATCGTTTGGATCGGTAGGTTTGGCATCTGCGCCTTGCAAATTCACATATAGCTGCGCATCGGGAAAGCGCTCCGCCATTTGATGCGCTGCATAAACAGCTAACGCCGACTTGCCGACCCCGGCCATTCCCGACACTGCCGAAATTACCACAGTGCCCGACTGCCCCGACTTGTTTAATGCGGTGTAAATCAAGTCGAGTTCTTTTTGGCGTCCGGTAAAGTCATCAGCGCTAAGCGGTAGCTGAAACAGAAAAGTGGTGCGCTCTTTTACCGGATATATATGATTGTGTTGCTCAAAGATAACGTCGCGACCGCTGCCGACGGCTTTACTATCGCCCGTCATCTTGGCTATAACCTGATTGCCATCGCCGTCAATGTCTTGCCGAATATTGAGGCTGTCTGAATCTTCAGGCAAAGTCATTTAAACACCGCTCGTTCGTACACCAAAATCATTCCGTCCCGCTCTGCAATCGTTCTGTACCACTCTGCAATCGTTCTGCATCATGCTGCAATCGTTCTGCACCGCTCCGCAACGGCTCTGTGTCATCCGGGAATCGTTCTACATCATGCGGCATCAACTCTGCTCCATCCGGGAATCACTCTGCACTGCACAGCATCAATTATGTTCCACTCGGGAGCCGTTCTGCATCACGCGGCATCAATTCCGCTCTGTTTATAGGCTCCTTACTGCTACATAGTCACGTCGCCCGTCACGGTGCCAACCGCTTTGGCATTGTCGCCCACCGTGCCGATCATCTGATTGCCGTCGCCCACCACCGACTGCTGAATCCACGTCCCCTGCGGATCGGCCTCGGCTTCCTTCAGCAGCGCCGCCACCTCAGCCGCCAACGCCGCATCGCCTTCTAATATCTTCTGAAGCTGCCGCCGCAGCGCAACAACGGCATCCTCATCAGCCGGGTCTTTCGCCACATCTTCCGCCGCCTCTTTCGCTGCTTCCTTAGCCTGCACCTTCGGCCACAGCCGCTGCCAAATCTTCCCAGCCTGCGCCGCCGACTGCTCGCCAATCTTCTCAGCCGCCTTTGTCGCGCCCGTCTCAGCCGCCTGCTTACCCAGCTTCATCAGCCCCGGCAGACAGGGCGCAAGCAAACTCACCAACAGCGTAAAATCCATTAATTCTGGCCTAGCACGTACTCTCTACAGCCTAAAGCTCGTTCCCTCACGACAACCTGAAAATATTCCAAAATTAATCAATATTTCATCAAATCTGTTCGACGCCTGCTTTAGCCATCGGTAGCGTTTCCGTTCTCGGAACTCGTGTAAATAATGGAATACCTACTCTGTCGATATGTTCTATTAATTTCGGATTAGAGATAGTCTCGTATTGAACAACATCAAAGAAATAGGGCATTGGCGATTCTTCGTTTAGCCATCCGAACAAGCGCGAAACAGTGCTGAAGGTAATGCGATCGCCCTTAATTGACAGGTCTACATCAGACCCACGCTTGTAGTTGCCCTTCGCTCGAGAGCCAAATAGAATGCACTCATCAATTTCTTCTATCTGACAAACTGCATCTGTAATACAAGTTAAGTCGCTATCTCTTAGTCCGTATCGCACTACGCTTCCTCTTTGCTATCCAACTTCTCTTGGAAGGTGTCTTTTAGCTCAGCTAAAAGTGGAAAGTATTTGCTCCTTATCTTTTTAATAACTTCGATAGCAACAGACTCATTGTAAGTATGTGACATGAGATTACGATCTTCTAATGCTTCAATCCAGTCATGACCGTTACTAATAAGTCCTGATTGAAACGCTTGTTTGAGTACATCTCTGGAATATTGAACGGTAGCGCCTTTCATTTCTTGATAGTCTTTTAGAAGCTTCCATGATAGTTCAAAGGTCATTTCAAAAAACTGGATAATGCCGCCTTGCTCAAGAACAGAAGGCGATTCGACACCGACTGCATTTTCTAGAATGAGAAAGGCTCGCTTAAAGTTGTCGAAGCGCTGAATCCAGCGAGTGTCTAGTTCTGCCATTGCAATTACTCAACCCAGTTGTTTATAGACTACTCAGCAGAGAAGCGATTAACAAGCATTTGTTCAATAAATGAATCTGACGCTTCACCTATCCACTGCGCATATCGCTGAGCAACGGGTGGTACTAGTGCAAAAGGGCCAGTAAATCCAGAGAACAGATACAGTCCGTGAACGCTCGGCACCGGGCCAAGTAGCGGCAGGCCGTCTTGAGTAAATGAAACTAAGCAGTGTCGCCAATCACCAGAAACATTCTTTAAGTTCGGGATTTTTTGCGCGATCGCCCCCAATATCCTCTTTTTACTCTCTTCTCCTTCTACCGGCGACTCAAACCCCGTATAAAACCGGCTAATCTGCCCAACTCGCGCCGTCTTATCCGCAAACTGAATAATGCCCGCTTCTAATACCGGCGGCATAATCTGAGCGTTGGGCTTATCCCAATCAAACGCTCCCGCTTTAGATTCCATTTCAAAGCGAGCGTTTGCAGCGGGCATGATGAGCGATCGCACCTCAAAGTCCAGTGCCGCTGTCTCTACAATCTCCGCATGAGTAAAGTACAGCGGCACCTTCACCCCAGCCGATTCGAGCAGTTTCAGACTGTACGCGCCTGCTGAAACAATTGTTGTTCTGGCTGGATAGGCTTGGGCCTTTGTGGTAACGCCAGTGATGCGATCGCCCACCTTCACCAATCCCGTGACGGCAGAGAGATTGTGGTGGCCGCCGAGCCGACGAAAAGCCTGGTTGTAGGCGGCAACGAGCGATCGCGGATCGACATGGGCGTGGCGCGTAGTGAAAGCACCCGCGATCGCATTCGCATCTAAGCAAGGCTCTAGCTCACTAGCCTCTGTTGCTGAGATAAAGCGCGGCGGCGTGCTAAACGCACCGTAAGCGCGCGTGAGTTCATCCACATCCGCATCTTTTTCCACCGTCAACAACAGATCTAACTCTCGCAGTTGAGTGTCTGCGCCCAGTTCTTCTGAAAGTTCTTGATGCCGATTAAACCCCGCTTGAAACAACTGCGTGGTTAATTCTGTTGTTCCAGCCCAGTAGCCAATTCCGCCATAGCTGTGGCGCGTTCCGCTATCTGGGTTGCCATCGTCTATTAATAGAACAGATTGCCCGGCTTTGGCTAGCTCGTAGCTCAGAGCAGCGCCCGCTATACCATTGCCAATAACGATGGCATCGTAGGTTTGCATAAGAATTTAAAAACAAGACTAAGGATGAATTTGAGCGAGAATCATGCGCAGGCGATCGTAGTCGTCTTTGAGCAAAACGCTGACCATCCGCCCCGCCTGCACCAGCCAGTCGCGGTCAAGATCGCGCAGATTATAAACTTCTCGAATAGCGGCGGCAGCTAAGCTCTCGGTAGGGACGCCAGTGACCTGCAAGAGGGTGCGCAGCCAGTCGAGCTGGTGGGTGAAGTTAACAACTTCTTCGAGTTCGCAGCGGTAAACGGCCTGGTGAACCTGCGGCGGACGCGGCGGGAGATGTTGGTAGGTGCGATCGCTCAAAACCATCCCGTTTCCATTTTGACCCTTCGCGCCCTTACGCCCTTTTTGCATCGGCACAAACCCCACAATCGCCACGCTAAACTCAGTTTTGAGCATGGCAAAGATCTGCGGCTGCTGCTCGCGCAGCTCATCTAACGACATCCCCAGCGCCCGCGCCCGATGCACCGAATCTAGCGGGCTCGTCGTCGCATGATAAACCACCCCATAAATCTGGTTAGCGGCCTCTTCGTCGTAGGCTTTTACCCAGCTACCAAACGGCGGCATCGCCGGAAAGCTCAAATCTTCAGGCTCCAGGCACTGCGCCAAAAACTCAGTCGTCGAGGTTTCAATCACCTCGGCAATGTGGCCCGGATGGCGCTTGGCAATTTCAAACTGGGGCAGCGGCAGACGCATTGCTTATTTCTTGCCTCGCTTCGGCTTCACAACTTCCAAATCGTTGGCCTTAAAGGTCACCAGCTTGTCCCAGTTTCCGCCTTCAAACAGTACGGCAACTTTGCCGTCGGTTACGCGCTGCACCTGGCCTTCAAACCCAAAATAGGTATCGTCAACATTAGTGATCCGAACGGGAGAACCTGGCAAAATCATCATGGTAGTCTTACTGGCAAAGCTATCTCTTACATAGCTTACAGCGCTAGTTCTAGAGTGCAAGTTAATTCAGACATATTTTCGGCTTTGTTCAGCGGAGATTCGGCCCTGAACCTAGAATAAATAGAATAACCCGGCCTCTATCTAACCCCCACGCTATACACCCCATAGGAAATCGCACATGGTCTACGAGTATCTATACAACGGAGCCAATTTGTTTGTGCTGCCTTTCTGGCTGCTGATGGTAATTTTTCCTGGCTGGTCGATAACTCGCCGCATTATGACCTCCACGCTGCCGTTTGTGCCAATTGCGATCGCCTATATCTATTGCTTCATTGGCAGCATCAATCCCAGCACGCTGGAATCTTTTGCGAATCCTACGCTTAGCCAGCTAGCGGCTTTGTTTGCACAAGAGCCCGTGATGGCAACCGGCTGGATTCACTTTATTGTGATGGACTTGTTTGTAGGACGCTGGATTTACTGGCAGGGCCAAGAAAAAGGCATCTGGACGCGGCATTCTTTGGCGCTGTGCCTGTTTGCTGGGCCGGTGGGGTTGCTCTCGCATTTGATTACGGCGCAGCTACAAGAACGGGTGTTTGGCCTATCCGACGTGAAGGGACTAGAAGGCGTGGCCTAATTTCAACGCCTAGTCTCAACGCCTAGTCTCAACGCCTAATCTCAACGCCTAGTCTCAACGCCTAATCTCAACGCTCGACCTAAACTGTCATGCCGCTTTCTGTTGAATTGGCCCGCAATCCTACATAATATCGACACTATACGTCAGCAAAATGCTCATGATGGTTTCTTTGACTCGTCTGTCTCGTCGCGGCTTCCTGGTTAGAATCGGGCAGTACGCCGGACTCTTTGCCCTTTGCCTTACGCTAGCCGTGAGCTGTCGCGGCGAGGGCGGCTCGCAGCCAGCGGCAGATTTGGGAACGGGCGATCGCGTCTCAATGGGCACCACCCTCAGCGCCGGTAGCCTCGATCCTGCCGACGCTTACGAAACCTTTCCCGGCATTTTGCTCTACAACCTGGGCGATCGCCTCTACACCTACACCCCCGGCACGACCGATCTCGTCCCTCAGCTTGCCACCGAATTGCCCACCATCTCAGAAGACGGCATTACCTACACCATTCCGCTGCGCGACGACGTTACCCTCCACGATGGCACCCCCTTCACCGCCGAAGTCATGGCTTTTTCCATGCAGCGCTTCATCGAAAATGGCGGTCGCCCTGCCGACTTACTCTCTAGCAAAGTAGCCGAAGTCAGCGCGGCTTCTCCGACCGAACTGGTCATCAAGCTCAAAGCGCCTGTCGCCTCTTTCACTTCGCTGCTTACCTTCTCCGGTATCACGCCGGTGTCTCCCGAAGCGTACGAAATTGGAGCGGGCAACTTCAAGCCCAGCGTCTTCATTGGCTCTGGCCCCTACAAGCTCAGCGAATACAGCAGCAGCGTTATCCGCCTCGATGCCAACGAAAACTACTGGGGCGAACAACCCGCCAACGACGGCATCGACATTCAAATTTTTACCAGCGCCGCCAACCTCTACAACTCGTTTGTCTCAGGCGGTTTAGACGTGGCCTACCAAACGCTCGACCCCGACCAAATCTCCAAGCTAGAAACAGATGCTCCCGGCAATAACTGGACGGTCATTGAAGCCGGTGCAACCGTTGTAGATTATCTATCGTTAAACCAAAAAATTGCGCCTTTCGACAACCTCGACGCGCGCAAAGCCGTTGCGGCCATGGTCGATCGGCCTTTGATTGTAGAGCGCGCTTTCAAAGATCAAGCAGACCCTTCCTATAGCCTAATTCCAACTTCTTTCTCCGATGTGTCCGAACCCGTCTTCGAAGAAGCCTACGGCGATGGCAACTACGACGAAGCCAAAAAATATCTCACCGCAGCAGGCTTTAGCGAATCGAACCCGATGGCCTTTGAGGTTTGGTATCCTTCCTCATCAACGCCTCGCTCTATTGCGGCGCAGACCATCAAACAATCCATCGAGCAAAACCTACCGGGTCTGGTCAACGTCACGGTCAACACCGCTGAATCGGCGACTTTATTTGGCAACATCGCCGACGGCGTTTACCCAAGCGTTATGCTCAACTGGTACGCCGATTACTTCGATCCCGAAAACTTCGTGCAGCCTTTTCTCTCCTGCGAAAACGGCTCCGAAGCTACCTTGTGCGAAGCCGGCGAAAGTCAGAGCAGCGGCTCTTTTTACTACAGCGACAAAGCGAATCAGCTCGTAGCCGAGCAAAATGCCGAGTCCGACCCAGATAAGCGCAACGCCATTTTCAAACAGCTACAAGAGCTGATGGCCGCAGACGTGCCTTACATTCCGCTCTGGCAAGTTAAGGACTATGTGTTTACAACCAGTGCAGTGAGCGCCGTTGATATTCAGCCCAATCAGCAGCTATTGCTATGGAAAATTGAAAAGGCCAGCTAGAAAAGGCCAGCTAGATAAGCCCGTCAAACTAGCTAGCTAGAGCCCTTGTTCCAACTCCTTATCTACCCAAAACCATGTCTCGCGCCAGCTCTCTTCGGCTCTATATCACTTCCCGAATTCTGCTAGCCCCCATCATGGTTTGGCTAGCAACGACTATCGTCTTCCTTTTGATCCAGGCAGCGCCCGGCGATGTGGTAGACGTCAAGCTTGGCCCCAATGCGCCCGCTGCTCTCAAAGAAAGTATGCGCATCCAAATGGGACTCGACCAGCCGATGTACATTCAGTATTTTCGGTATATCAATCAGCTGCTTCACTTCGACTTAGGATCTTCTACCTTCACGCAGGGACAGCCCATTACTCAAGTCATCGGCGAATTTTTTCCGGCGACGGTAGAACTGACGGTATGCGGCATGATGATCGCTGCGCTCGTAGGGCTAACGGTAGGATCGCTGGCCGCCTCTAGGCCGAACACGCCAATAGATACGGGCAGTAGACTATTCGGCATCGTGACTTACGCGCTGCCGATGTACTGGTTTGGCATGATTTTGCAGCTAGTCTTTGCGGTCAAGCTCGGCTGGTTTCCCCAGGGCACTCGCTTTCCTATTGACCAATTGGCCCCCACCGGCCCCACCGGGCTATACGTACTAGATAGCCTGCTACACCTCAACCTCGCTCAGTTCTTTACCTCTGTGTACTATTTAGCGCTCCCTAGCCTAACGCTGGGTTTGCTCATTAGCGGCGTATTCGAACGCATTGTTCGAGTCAATCTGCGTCAAACGCTCAAGTCTGACTATGTAGAAGCGGCCAGGGCCAGAGGCATCTCTGAGTTTCGCATTTTGACGGCTCACGCTCTTAAAAATGCCATGATTCCGGTGATTACCATTTTGGGCCTAACCTTTGCAGCCATGCTAGGCGGCGCAGTTCTCACTGAAGTAACGTTCGACTGGCCGGGGTTAGGCAACCGGCTATATATCGCTATCTCTCAGCGCGATGCCGACATGGTGCAAGGGCTAATGGTGTTCTTTGCCACTATTGTGGTGGTCGTCAGCATTCTGATTGATGTCCTCAATGCCTACGTCGATCCGCGCATTCGCTACTAGCAGAATATCGACTAGCAGAATATCGACTAGCAAGATATCGACTAGCTAAACATCTGCGATAGCTAAACATTGAGAAAACAACAAATCCGGTCGAAAAAGTGGAAAGATCGCTAACCGACCCATCAGACTTTCTGATACTGTAAACGAATATTATTTACCTTTAAAGAATGAGCTAGCGGTTTCAGCTACGTTCGGCTAAGCCGGTTGATTGAGATATTCAATCGCAGACAAATATTGGTTTAGCGAGTCTTGCACAAACACTCAGTTCTAAACAATTGCCGTGTCTAATTACACTCTTTTCGAAATTGCCTCTGCTGATGAACATCGGTCTAAGGCAGGCTGCGCTGTACTGCTGGCATTTCGGCGCTTTTACGGGCGATCGCTCAAACAACTAGGCCAGGTAGGCGCAGGGTTGCTATCGCTGTTTTTGATAGTGAGCTTTGCCGCGCATAGCTCACCGCCCGCTAGCGCTATGCCCGATCAATCCTCGCCCGCTCAAACCCCACCTGCTCAGACCTCGCCTGCTCAAAACATGTCAATGTCCATGTCCATGCCGCATCGCCTATCAACCCAGCGGCTAGGTCCAGCTTCGGGTTCTCTACTGAGCCCCGAGAGCCGCCGCGCTAGCCGCGAACCGTCCACCGCACTCTCTGATCAAGACAAGCCTTTTCAAATGCTAAGGCCCAAAATGACTCATCACCGCCTCACCACATCGCGGTTCTCTATTCCAGCCGATAGTTCTTCAGCGGTGGACAACCCCTTTGAGAGCGAATAGGCACAGGCATTATTCGGCTCAATCGGTTTTTTTGGCAAGCTTTCTGGGCGGTTATCGCAGTATTTTCTTGATTAAGTAAAAAAGGATCAGTGACGTAAGTAAGAAGTGCAAAGCTATAGTGTTGCCAGCTCCTGTTTTCTGCGTATAGCTGCCGATAGTTTCTAATTACGCCCATTTCGCCAGATCAATTCTGTTCTATTGCACTGTTCCGATATTTTGATTAGCTAGTATGGCGATTTTTCTGCGAAAAGGCTGCGCGAACCTATCTCGAAGGTCACTGCTCCTAAGTGCGCTGATAGGGAGTTCGCTGTTAGCCACAGTCGGACGTAGCTGGGCGGTGACTGTTCGAGGCGATCGCTGGTTAGCCATTGCCGATTTGCTAGGTAACGTTCAGTTCATCACCGGCAAACAGCGGCGATCGGCGCAAAAAGGCGATCGCTTAGCCAGCGTCGGCGATACCCTCATCACCAGCGACAATGCCTCAGCTCGACTCGCCATAGACGAAGCCATCGGCTCAGTGACGATGGCTCAAAACAGCCATCTGCGTATTCAATCGCTCTCGATTACTCAAAACGGAGGCCGCGTAACCGAGCTAGCGGTGATTCGCGGCCAGGTGCGGCTCCGGGTCAGACCCTTTACCAACCCCGAAAGCCGCCTCGAAATTCATACTCCTGTGGGCATCAGCGGCGTTCGAGGCACCGACTTTGGCGTCACGGTTCAGCCCGATGGACAAACCGCAATTGTCACCGAAACGGGCAGCGTTGCCGCTAGCGCTCAAGGTGAAACGGTTCTAGTAGGCCCAGGGCTTCAGTCTATTATTCGCATTGGCCAGCCGCCGACGCCGGTCGAAGCATTCCGCGACGATCCCACGCTGCAAATAGAAGAACTCAAGGCAATTTCTAGATCGAGTGCCCAATTAATCGGCTATACAGACCCCGTTAACATCGTTAAAGTTAACGGCGAAACGCAGCTATTTGACGAGGAAGGCCGCTTTGACTGGGAGGTATCGATTCCGAGCGATCGCCTGATTCGCGCCGAGGTGATTACGCCGCTGGGCACGCAGCAAGACTATCAGCTGGTGGTGCCTTAATATGCGCCTAAGACGATTCAAACAACTGAATCGTCTTATTCCCGGAGTGCTAGTAAGCGCGCTAGTTATTCTGCTGATGCAGGTTCATGCCTGGACCTTGTTAGAGTACAAAATTAGCGATCAGTTCTTACGCTGGCATGGCCCTACGCCCTGGGACAAAGGTATCGTTGCCATCCAAATAGACGACAAATCCATCAGTCAGATGGGGCCGCTGCCGCTTTCGAACCGCGACTACGCAGCTTTAGTCGATATCTTACGACAAGAAAAAACCAGCGTCGTTGCCTTTAACCTACTGGTTTTGGATGGGGCTGCTGCGAACGACAATTCCACTACCGTAGGTGAAGCCAACAACCCGTTTGCCGCCGCTATGCGCTCTCACGGTCGCGTCGTCATTGGCCAGGGTTTAACGCGTGAAGGCAAAGCGATCTCGCCTGTTTCTGCGCTGGCCGATACCGCAATTGCCACTGGCCACCTTAGGCTGCAATCCGACCCAGACAACATCACTCGCTGGGTTGATCTGACGCTCGATAATATTCCAACGCTAGGCGTCGCCGCCGTCCAAGCATATAGCCTCGAAGATCGGCTGGTGAGCATTCCCTCTGATATGGGCCGCATGAGGATTCACTGGCCTGGCCCCACACAAGAGTTGCCCTTGTTCAGCTTTATAGATGTCCTCAACGGCCAAGTTTCGCCCGATTATCTGCAAGACAAAATTGCCATCGTCGGCTACGACTTAGCGGCCGATCCAGCGGGGCTGCGCACCCCGTTCGACGACCAAACGCCCGTGATGAGCAGCTACTTACACGCGGCGGTCGTCCACAATCTGCTTCAGCAAAGCTGGCTGCGATCGCCCCCTACCGCCAGCGTGCTCTTATCGCTATTAATCGGTGGCGCAGCTCTCAGCGGACTGCTCTACCAGCGCCCGGCCTGGATAAAAGTCACGACCACGCTCGGACTCAGCCTCGGCTGGTTCGGCATTTGCTTTATCGCCCTTCGCGCTAATTATCTTTTGCCCGTAGTAGCACCTGTTGTTGCGATCGCATTAATAGGTGCCTCGGTCATGCTGCTGGGCCGATTGCAGTCTAGCGCCATGCTACAAGCACGCTCCGCCTTTCTCAACACCATGAGCCACGAGATTCGAACGCCGCTCAACGCCATTGTGAATCTGTCCGAAATGCTGCAAGAAACCTCTTTGGACAGCCGCCAACACGAGTTTGTCGATAGCTTACACAACAGCAGCCAAACCCTGCTAACGCTGATTAACGACATTCTAGACTTCTCTAAAATTGAGTCTGAGCGGCTAGTGCTAGAGGACTACCCCGTCAATTTGCACGAGATTATTGAGCGCAGCTTGGAGATGCTAGCGCCTCGCGCCGCCGAGAAAAACATCGAGCTGGTTTATGCGCTAACGCCGCAAACCCCAGCGGTCATTTTGAGCGATCCGACGCGGCTCCAGCAAATTCTCGTTAACTTGCTCAGCAACGCCGTTAAGTTCACAGACTCAGGCCAAATTTCGGTTGAGGTTGAGGCCGCGCCGCGCGTTCCAGAAAACACCTGGCGATCGCGCCTGATAGACGCCCTCAAGCTGGACGCGCTAAAACTCAACGCCTCCAAAAGACGCATCTTTTACCAAGTTAATCAGGCTTTTCGGCGGCAGAGCAAACAGCAAATTCGTATGGGTAGAGCAACGGTGCCACCCAATCGCCGCTTTTGCGATCGCGCCAACAGCTTTTACGAAATCCGCTTTACCGTCAAAGATACCGGCATCGGCATCCCGGCCGAGCAAATCAGCGAGCTGTTCAAGCCGTTTAGTCAGGTGAGTCCTTCGACCACGCGCCAATATGGGGGCACTGGCTTAGGGCTAGCCATTAGCCAGCGTCTGAGCGAGCTGATGGGCGGCAGACTGTGGGTAAAAAGCCAGCTCGGCAAAGGCAGCACTTTTTACTTCTCCATCCGAAGCCACATTGCCCATCCTCAGCCCCAGCTGCCCCAGGAACTGCTGAGCCTTACCGGCACGCAAATCCTGCTGATCGATCAGAATGCGACGCGCAGCGCCCGACTCAAGTGGGAGCTAGCCCCATTGGGGATTCATCTCGAATCCACTCGCTCTTTGGCTCATGCCCTGGCCGAACTCCAGCGCCAGCCACCCTTCGACGCCGTCATTTTAGACGATGCCATCACCTTGCCCGACAGCGCTAGTCGCACTATTAAGGCGCTGCGGCAGGCGGCTCACCGGCATCTGCCCATTATTCTACTCAGCAGGCTGCGAAGCGGTGTCCCTAATCTGGGTAACACCACCGTCCTGTGGAAGCCGGTCAAACAGTCATCGCTGTATCAGGCTCTCCAGTTCGTCTTAGTAGAGAGCCGCCTAACAGATGGCACAGGCCGCGGCGCTGCTGAGCGAAATAGGTATCGCCGCTCTACCGATACGCCACCGCCTAGCGAGCTGTCGTTAACGCAAATGCCGCTAAGCGCCGCGCCTAGAAGTTTTCCAGCAGCAGATCGGCTAGCGATATCCGCCGCAGACCCAGAGAGTAAACTAATGCTGCCGCTGGGCCATCGACCGAGCGCTGACCTACGCATTTTAATTGCAGAAGACAACCGCATCAATCAGCGCGTTGCCCTGAGAATGCTAGAGCTATTAGGCTACAAGGCCAGTATCGTGACCTCTGGCACAGCCGTTTTAGAGACGTTAGAGCATCAGCCGTACGACGTTATTTTGATGGATATGCGGATGCCCGAGCTTAA
>Ga0209194_1000563_pt1 | contig 28733 bp, 25 predicted proteins | sample COGITO_mtgs_1004_FD_184787 | JGI IMG/M metagenome (GOLD analysis project Ga0209194, IMG submission 184787) | Pelagic marine microbial communities from North Sea - COGITO_mtgs_100413 (SPAdes) (version 2) | ecosystem: Environmental > Aquatic > Marine > Epipelagic ...
GGTACGCCGGATAATTTGCGGGCGGCGATTCAGGAGGCGAAGAAGATTCCGTCTGGTCGGGCGCTAGGCAAGGAGGCAGATGAGCGCATTGCTAACTGGACGGAGCGAGTTCAGCGCATTGAGGATCAGCCGATACTGGATCAGGCGCGGCAGCGGGCGCAGACAGGCGATGTTGCTGGGGCGATTGCGATCGCGAATCGAATTGGGTCTGGGCGATCGCTCTATCGGATGGCGCAAGACGATATTGCCGGTTGGCAGGCGCAAGAAGATGGCCGGGCGCGGCTGAGTGAGGCCGTGAATGCGGCGTCTCGCGGCGATGGTAGCTCGCTGGCGAATGCGATTGAAATTGCGCAGCGGGTGCCAAGCAGTAGCGATAGCCGGTCGCAGGCAGATAGTCGGATCGATCAGTGGAGCTGGGATTTGCTGCAGCAGGCAGAGCTGACGGCGAATCGGAATATTGGGGGGGCGATCGCGCTGGCCGGTCGGATTCCGTCTGGCACGGAAGCTTACGATTCGGCGCAGGTAAGAATTGGCAACTGGCAGGCTACGCTGAACCAGACAGAAGAGTCTCGGCGCGCCCCTGCTGAGGTGAGTCCACCGCCTGCTGACGTTAATGCAAATGGAGTGCCTACTCGCCTAGATCTGACGCCTGCTGAGTAGATGGGCTGCAAAACAAAAAGGGTCACAGCGTTGGCTGCGACCCTTTAAAGATTAAGCGGTTTATAAAAAGCTTATTCGTTTAGCTGGCTAGTCGTTTAGCTGGCTAGTCGTTTAGCTGGTTAGTCGTTTAGCTGATAGTCGCCGCGACCTGGCTTGATGTTGCCACCTCGACCGGCAGCATCGGCGGGTCGGTTGGTTAGGTCTTGAGCGGTGCGGTCTACGCGATCGCCTGCTCTATCAGCAGCTCGAGCGGCTTTATCGGTGAGTCGGTCGGCTTTATTGCCAGCGCGATCGGCTGCATTACCGGCTCTATCTTTTAGCTGGTCGGCTTTGTTGCCAACGCGGTCAGCTACGTTAGCGGCTTTATCACCGGCTCTGTCAGCGGCATCAGCGGCTTTGTTTTTTAGCTGGTCGGCTTTGCTGCTAACCGTATCAACGGCGTCGTCGGCAGCGCCTGTGATATTGCTTTTCAGATCGCCAATGGCTTCGCGAGCTGTCTCTAGTGGGTCAGATGCCTGAGCATTTCTGCGCTTGGCCGTATCGATTAAGGTTTGCGCTTTGGCTTCGTTTGCGTTGCGCCTAGGGTCAACGTCGTCGAAGTTATTCATTCCGCCCTTTTCAGACTGAATTTTGTCGTAGCGTTCAGTCGTTTGCTTTTGACCGCGCTCGTTGCCGTACATGTCTACGTCCTTGGCGGCGTAGGCGGGTGCTGTCATTGCCCATAGGCTAACCGCGATAAACCCGGCAACTAACAATCCTTTGAGCGCTTTTGCCCGATTGAAGATAGCAATCATATGCGAAGTCTCCTTCCAATTGAGAATTTCAACACAAAGTGTAGGCAATGTTACTAAACTCTAGAATCCATCGAAAGGCATCCTCTATTTACGGGATGCTTTTCTTTAGAGGTAGGTTTACAGCTTTGGATGTCGCTTTTGACGGTTGCTAACAGATTTGCCGCTACTCGCTGCTGTTTTGTCTTTCTTTCTCATTGGGCTTGTCTGAACTAGCATTATTCCCAGGGTTTTGGCTTGTCTGGCTGCCGCTGTAGCTGTCTGGATTGCGAACGAACGCCGCTACATGCTTTTTGAAGTCTCTAACATCTTTCATGGCCGAAGCGTTCTCAATATCAACTTTCTCGATCACGCTAAAGCTGCCATCTGTCTCTAAGATAACGGCGTCTACTTTGCCAACGCTGCTGTGTCCGCTCAGCCGAATCGCTGCTAAAACTTCGCCTTCTGCAACGCGCTGATTTTTGAGGTTGCTGTCTATCATCTCTCCTTTGAACAGTAGCAGGCTCGGTTCTGATTTGATTAGGGCCTGAACGGCGCCCGAGCGAACTGCCGTCCAGGTGATGACGAACTGGAGCAAAACAAGTACGGCAACGGCGACGATCGCCTGAACGAGCGTTGTTGTATCTGAGAGCAGGGCGCTCGCTAAGATAGAGCCGAGGGCAATAGTGACGATAAAATCGAAGCTATTCCATTTGGATAGGGTGCGTTTGCCGGAGAGTCGTAGCAGTACGATGATGCCAAAGTAGCTGAGAACGCCAAGAATGACGGTATCTAAAATGTCGCTCCAGCCACCAAACAGCGCTGAGGAGAGAGGGTAGTTCATCGAATTGCCACGGGATAGTCTCTACACCATAGGCTGGGCTGACGGCTGCCTTGTCCTGATAAAGGTATAGATTGTTCTTGCTAGTGACAGATGAAACAATCTTCCAATGGACTGTAGCCTCTAAGAAGGCGGCGGTAATATGCAAAAATACGAAGGCAAAAACTACGGGAAGTCCCAACCGCTCACTATGGCATCGCTCTCCGGTATTACAACACAAGCCGTTCAGTCTATTGGCCTGACGGTTTCTGACGCTAGCCGCGCTACCGACTTTTTTACCGGCGCTTTCGACTTTACTGTGACTGCTGACGCGGTTTTAAGCGGCGACGAGGCGAGCTATTTATACGGTGTACCTGATGCTCAAGTGCGGATTGTTTCGCTAGCGCTAGGCCAAGAGACAATTCGCCTGATGCAGTTTTTGAATGGCGCTCAGAGTAAGGCTATTCCAGAGGATAGTAAAAGCAACGATTTGTGGTTTCAGCACTTTGCTATTATCGTAAGCGATATGGAGAGGGCGTACGAGCAGCTACAGAAGTTCTCTTTTATGCCCATTTCTCCTGAGCCGCAGACGCTGCCGAACGACATTAAGGCGTTTAAGTTTCGAGATGCCGATGGGCATCCGCTAGAGCTGTTGCAGTTTCCGGCTGGCCTTGGCCCTGACCATTGGCAAGAGAAGGACAAACTTTTTTTAGGGCTGGATCATTCGGCTATTTCTATTGCCAGTACAGAGAGAAGTCTGGCGCTTTATCGAGATATTTTGGGGTTGACTCATCAAGGTAGCTTTACCAATATCGGGATTAAGCAGGAGACAATGGACAATCTTTTTAGTGCGAAGGTGATTGTAACTTCTCTAACGCCTGCAACCGGGCGGCTGGGCGTGGAGTTTTTAGATTATCTGACGCCGCCAGGTGCGAGGCCTTTTCCTATTGACCAGAAGACGAGCGATTTGGTGCATATGCATTTTGAGCTGCTAGTGGAGGATATCGACGTGGCGGTAGAGGCTCTAGAGGATGCGCCTGCGAGTATGGGCGTTCAGTTTGTGTCGCCTAGCGTGATTGATTTGCCGGATGTGCTGCCGTTTAAGCGGGCGGTGCTATGGCGCGGGCCAGACGGTCATAACGTTTTGCTGGTGCAGAATTAGGTTGGCAAACGGTCGTTGAAGAATAAGAACAATAAGGAGATTTCTGTTGGAAACTGCGATCGCGCTACTCTCATCTATCTATCCCGATTTTGCGGACGGTCCTCAAGGGTACATGTTGTTCTTCTTTAGAGCCGTTGTGGGATTTTTATTTATTTTACATGGCATTCCAAAGCTGCAAAACCTAAAAACCTGGTCGGCGGCTTTGGGTGCGCCGCTGCCTTTATGTTTTCTATCAGCAGGCTTTATGGTAGTGGGTGGTTTGGGTTTGATTGTTGGCGTTCTGACGCCGCTTTGCAGCTTGTCTATTTTGGTTTCTATGGTTTATGCCATTATTGGCGAGCTGATTAAGGGCGATCCTATTGTTGCGCCCGATCCCTATTTATTGGGGGACTACTACGATGGGCCAGAGGGCCAAAAGGGCGAGCCACCTAGCTATGAGAAAGCCTTAATATTTAGTATGATGCTGACATTAATTATTGTGTTTGGGCCAGGAAAGTTTTCTTTGGACGCGCTTTTGCTGGGATAGGCTCTTGGCGTTCCTTATATCCTTCTATGTCTACAGATAGCCTCTGTCGTACTGGCCAGTTTGGTAATGTAATGACCTGGTTAGACAATTGAGCTAATTATTTAGCTTCTCGCAGAGCCGCTTTAGGTATTGCAAATTTAGGATTACGGAAATTAGGGTTATGAAAATTGGTGCAGGCTATCAAGACGGCTGTGAGTTCGCAGTTTGGGCACCGCTGCTAGAGAAGATCTCGGTAGAGGTGGTGAACTCGCAGGGCGAAGCTACTGCGCTGCTGCCGATGGATCAAGATGATCGCGGTTATTGGCACGCTAGTGCGTCTTATCTTCCGGCGGGAACGCTTTACCGCTATCAGATTGAAGCGGAGGGCGGCGTGGAAGCCTGGCCAGATCCAGCCTCTCGCTATCAACCGCAGGGCGTTCATGGCCCTTCTGAGGTGATTGACCACAGTGAGTATTCGTGGCAAGACCAAGACTGGCAAGGCGTTCGTTTGCCCGACTACGTTATTTACGAAGTGCATATTGGCACGTTTACGGATGAGGGTACGTTTGAAGCTGCGATCGCCCGACTTCAAGATCTAGTAGATCTGGGCATCACCGCTCTGGAAATTATGCCGGTGGCTCAGTTTCCGGGGGTGCGAAACTGGGGATACGATGGGGTGTTCCCTTACGCGGTGCAAAACTCATACGGCGGGCCGATAGGTTTAAAGAAGCTGGTGGATGCCTGCCATCAGCACGGGCTGGCGGTGATTATGGACGTGGTCTATAACCATTTGGGGCCGGAGGGCAACTACACCGGTCAGTATGGCCCTTATACGACTCCTCGCTATAAGACGCCTTGGGGCGATGCAATTAACTTTGACGATTCGTATAGCGACGGCGTTCGTAATTTCTTTATTAGAAATGCGCTTAGCTGGCTGCGCGACTATCACTGCGATGCCCTGCGGCTAGACGCGGTACATGCTATCTACGACTTTGGCGCTAAGCACTTTTTGCAAGAGCTAGCCGAGGCTGTAGATGTTTTTAACAATGACCATGCCTACCGCACTTATTTGATTGCTGAAAGCGATCTGAACGATCCCCGGCTGGTGCGCCCGGTGGCTCAAGGTGGCTATCAGCTAGATTCTCAGTGGAGCGATGATTTTCACCATGCGCTGCATACTCGGCTTACGGGCGAAACTATCGGCTACTACAGCGATTTTACGAGCCTGGAGATGCTGGCGTCTGCGGTTCAAGAGCGCTTTGCCTATGCGGGCCAGTATTCTCCTTTTCGGCGTCGCAATCACGGCAGTCCGGCGCTAGATCTGCCGTCCTATCGCTTTGTGGTGTGTAACCAAAACCACGACCAGGTGGGCAATCGAATGACGGGCGATCGCTTTACCAGCCTCATCTCTTTTGAGGGGCTTAAGCTCGCTGCAGGGATGACGCTGCTTTCTCCGTTTATTCCGCTGCTGTTTATGGGCGAAGAATACGGCGAGAAAGCGCCTTTTCTTTATTTTGTAGATCACGGCGATGAAGGGCTGCTGGAATCTGTGCGCCAAGGTCGCAAAGAAGAGTTTCGAGCTTTCCACAGTGAAGGAACGCCGCCCGATCCGGGTAGCCCAGACACTATGAAAAAGTCAACGCTGAGCTGGCCGACAGACAGTACGACGCAGCTTACCGAAGAGCAGCAGATTCTATATCGGTTTTACAAGCGTCTGCTCAAAGTCCGTCAGGAGTGCGAAATTATGAATATCTCTCATCATCCAGAGATTAAGGCTGAACATACAAACGATGTGCTCTTTTACACCCGTCAAAAAGAGAACGGCGACTTAATTTTCTTGGCAAATTTTGGAGAGAAAACCGAGAAAGTTGAGCTACCCTTAGGCAATCAAACTTGGCACCAAAAGTTCAACTCAGACTCGCCGGAGTGGTCTGTTGGCGGCGAGTCCAACGCAGAGAGTGATCTGCCTGAAACTATCTCGCCAAAAGATTCTTCTACGCTCGCTATCCCCTGCCTCAGCATCGTTCTCTATCAAGCCGATCCCCAAGCTTAACTTTAAAAATAAACTCCCCATGCGTACTCCTGTAGCTACCTACCGTCTTCAGTTCACGCCCGACTTCGGATTTAATCAGGCCAAAGCCATCGTCGATTACCTCGATCGGCTGGGTATTTCTGACATTTATGCTTCGCCTATTTTTGCGGCTCGCATCGGGAGCCAGCACGGATACGATGTGGTAGATCCGACTCAAATAAATCCGGAGCTAGGCGGACGGGAAGTCTTTGAGTCTGTGGTGGAAGATCTGCAAGAGCGGGGCATGGGCTGGCTGCAAGATATTGTGCCTAACCATATGGCATACGATGGCCAAAACCATTATCTGATGGACGTGCTAGAGCATGGCTTGCAGTCTGAGTATATTGATTACTTCGATATTGAATGGGAGCATTCGTACGAAGATATTCAGGGTAAAGTGCTCGCGCCGATGCTGGGCGATTTTTATGATCGCTGCTTGGAGCGAGGTGAGATTCAGCTCAGCTACGAGCAAGATGGGCTAAAGGTCAATTATTACGGGCTGCACTATCCGGTGCGGGTGGAGTCTTATGCGGATTTTCTCTCGCATGAAATTCCCTGGCTGCGCCGTCAGATGGGACGGGCAGACACTAGCTATATCAAGCTGGTAGGGCTCATTAATACGATTAGAAATACCTTTCCGGCCATGGAAGGCAAAGAGCGAAAAATACAGGCGGCTTTTGTGAAGCAAATGCTGTGGGAGCTGTATGAGGAAGGCGGTGAGATCAGAACGTTTATCGATCAGAACATTGAGGCTTATAACGGCCAGATAGGTAAGCCTAAGAGTTTTGATTTGCTCGATAGTTTGCTGTTAGAACAGTTTTATCGACTTTCTTTTTGGAAGGTGGGCGCGGAAGAACTCAACTACCGCCGGTTTTTTACGGTGAATGAGCTGATTTGCTTGAAGGTGGATCATCCCAAGGTGTTTGACCAGACGCATTCGCTGATTATTGAGCTAGTAAAAGCCAGAAAGTTTAACGGACTGCGCGTTGACCATATTGACGGGCTGTACGATCCGCTGGGCTATTTAGAGCGGCTGGATGAGAAGACAGGCGGTGTGTATACCGTGGTTGAAAAGATTTTGGAGACGGATGAGAAGCTGCCGGAGCATTGGCCAATGCAGGGGACTTCGGGCTATGAGTTTCTTAACTATGTGAACGGTATTTTCTGCTGTCAGGCGAATCAGAAGCACTTTACGAGATTCTACAAGCAGTTTAGCGGTCAGCGCGATGGCTATGAGCGCATGATGTGGGACAAGAAGACGCTGATCGCTGAGACGAACTTGGTAGGCGATATTGATAATTTGGCGCGCTTTTTGAAGAAGGTGGCGAGCCAGTATCGCTATGGCCGCGATTTGACGGCGAACGGCCTGAAGACGGCGATTCAAGAAGTGCTGGTGACGTTTCCGATCTATTGCACTTATATTAACCAGCGGGGGAGTTCTAAGCGGGATCTTAAGTATATTCAATATGCGATCGCGCAAGCGAGAAGGCGTGTTCCTCAGCTATTGAATGAGCTAGAGCTGATTGAGCGGTTTTTGATGCTGGAGTATGAGGAGTCTTTGGCTTCGGAAGAGCGATCGCAGTGGCTGCATTTTGTAATGCGACTGCAACAGTTTACCGGGCCGCTGATGGCGAAGGGATTAGAGGACACGTTGTTCTATGTGTATAACCGCTTTATTGGGTTAAATGAAGTGGGCGGTTCTCCCGATCATTTTGGAATTTCGCTAGATAGCTTTCACACTTACAACAAGTATAAGCAGGAGCAGTGGCCGGTAGCGCTAAATGCAACTTCGACGCATGATACGAAGCGTAGTGAAGATGTGCGATCGCGTTTGAACGTGCTTTCTGAGCTGCCTGAAGAGTGGGAATCGGAGGTGAAAACCTGGAGCGAGCTAAATGATGACAAGAAGAATAGAACCGGCGAGCAGACGAGTCCTGACTGCAACGATGAGTATTTTCTATATCAGACGCTGATTGGAGCCTATCCTTTTGATGACGCGGAGCTGCCAGAATTTAGAACTCGCGTTGAGGAATACGTGGTGAAGGCGGTTCGCGAAGCTAAAGTGCATACGGCTTGGCTAAGACCAGATGAAGACTATGAGATGGGCTTTGTCAATTTCGTGACGGCTATTTTGACGCCTAGTAAGGATAATGTCTTTTTAGATAAGCTTCAGCACTTTCAAAAGCGAGTAGCCGAATACGGGATTTATAATGCGCTAGCTCAGCTTTTAATTAAGATGACAGCACCGGGTGTGCCTGATTTTTATCAAGGGACGGAGCTTTGGGATCTAAGCCTAGTAGATCCAGATAACCGGCGTCCGGTTGACTATACGAAGCGGCTAGAGGCTTTGGAGAGTATACAGACGCAGTGGCAAAAGCAACCGTCTGCTCTGGTTAAGGATTTGTTGAAAAAGAGAACAGACGGGCGGATAAAACTCTTTTTAACCACTCGAGGACTCGCTGCTAGAAATTATTTTCGGAATGTTTTCAGAGGGGGCATATACCAACCTCTTACCGTGACGGGCGAGCAGTCGGAGCATGTGATTGCCTATGCTCGTCATAAGGGAGAGCACACGGTGATTACGGTGGTGCCCCGGTTTTTGACGAGCCTGGTTGAGCCGGGTACGCTGCCGATTGGCAAGGCAATTTGGGGCGATACGGCGATAGAGCTGCCGGGTGGAGAGAAGGCAACTTGGAAAAATTGGCTAACAGAAGGGGCGATCGCGCCAAGCAATTCTTTGCGAGTCGGCGCTATTTTAGCTGAGTTTCCAGTGGCGCTCTTAGTCAGCGAAAACCACAGCTTTGAGGCGTAAGGAGGCAGGGAGGCTAAGTTGCTAGAACTTGTTGAACATGTAGACAGCGGCACATGTAGGACAGCGGCAGGTATAGTTGACTCCCGTAAAGATATTAAGGAGAAACTGCCGCTGAACTGACTGTTAGATGCTTGCGATCTACACTCGTTCTGCTTGAGAAGCGGTTACCGGATAGCGCAGTGTCGCAGCGGCGTCTGCTTTTTCGGGAACTTCGTCTCTATCGACAATGTAGACTTTAGCGTCGGTTGCCATTGCTTTAGAGGCGGCTAGGTCGAGTAAGTCGCGGCTGCTCGCGGTGCGTTCGTCATGGAAGTCTGCCTGACGCGCTTTTACGTCAAAGCTGCCCCACTTGTGAGTGTTGCTAGCTAGTAGCAATGTGTCAATTTGGCCGTTGTGGGCAGCGTCTAGAATCATGGAGAGATCGGCGGTTGCCTGGTTGTTGTTTTGTAGGCTGCCGTACTGTTCGCTAACTGCTTTTCGATCGGTTTGGAATTTGGGTTCGACTAGCTTGAAGGCGCGATCACGAATTTCTTCTGGGCTAAGCTGATCAGGCTGGTAGGCGACGGCCTCTTCCATCAGGTGAGGATAGTTGTTGGCCTGCTTATACATTGGGAACAGGAAGTCTACGCCCATGAATACGAGCGGGGCTTGCTGACCGGCTAGGGCATTTTGCACGCCATCGGCGACGGCCTGGAAGAAGCGAAGAATGTCTGTATTTTCGGAGTCTTTGCCGCTGCCTTGACCGTTGAAGACCATTTGGCCATCGCCGCCTTTACCACTGCTGCGGCTGGCGCTGTGGCCCTGAATGGATTCTTCTGGATCGTCGTAGCGCAGGGCGGTCGCTAAGTCTAGCGGCGTGCTGCCTAAGTCTACGGCCTGAACGCTGTTGTGAGTGGCCTGGTACAGCCCTACTTTGTTTTGGCTAGCAGCTAGGATGTAGAACTGACCGTCGTTTGCTAGCAGTGGCAGCAATGGCTTGATATGAAACTGGTCGGATACGATGACCAGTTCTTCAAAGCTGACGGGGACTGTGTATTGGTGAAATTTTCCAGGACTTAGAAACAGCGCCAAACCGGTGTTCTGGTGCTGCCAGAAGTCTTGATTGTTGACCAGATCGGCTGCGGGTTGGAGCAACGTAGTCGCGTCGTTGGCGTCAACGCCCGTTTCGGCTAGCATCTTCTCAGCTTTCGAGAGCTGATTTTTGAGGCGAATGGGGTCTTGCTGGGTTTCTGCCCCTAGCTGATGGGTGGGAATATAGATAGAAACGCAGGGCGATTCCTGAGTATCCGCGAGCGTTTGCAGCCCTGTTTTTGAGAATAATGGCATTGTTTTTCCTTTCTTTTTGGCCGTTTAGAGATTTAGTTTCTTGCAGGTGGATGGGTGGCTTCTACTGCTTGAAAGGTCTCTAGTATCTTGTATGAATGCTTTGCGCCTTTTGGCACGACCCAGGAAACGCCGGGTTCTAGCGTGATTGTCTTGCCTTCTACCGTGATTTCAGCGCGGCCTTTGATTACGTAGCCGAGGGTTTCGTAGTCGCTGCTGCGAGCGGGCTTAACTTCGGCGTCGCCGGGTTCTTCGTTCCACTGGCGTAGGGCAATCGCACTACCGCTAACAAGTAGCTTTTGGCCCATGTCGCCGGTTGTTGCTTCGCCTACTTTAACGGTCAAATCATCTGTTTGCATAAAATTTTCTGAGATTTCTCTTTTGATAAAAATGGTGGCTTAAAATCCACTCGTTGTATCTACAGATTAGTTGAACGACCTGCATATCTCTGTCTTTCACTAGTAAAGAATCTGTTCTGTTGCGTTCTACCCTTCGAGATAAATTAGTGTCCACCTTTTGGTAGGCTATCAGGCTGATGGTGCTTCGTCTTGCAGCTGGTACGCATCTTTAGCCATAGATTTTGTAGTAAGGTTTGAAAGGCTTGACGGGTGCTTGATGACTTGCTTTTCTGGGTAATTCACTTTCTGGGTGACTCATTTTTCTGAGCTGCAAACAACTGTCGAGTCAACATAACTTTTGAGAGGATTCTTCGATGGCTGATACGACGCAAATTACCGTTAAAGATAGCGGCCCTTTTTTGGTGAAAGGCCCTATGACGCTGCTAGATGCAGAAGGCAATGAGTTCTCTGTGGATAAAGAAACGGTGGCCCTTTGTCGCTGTGGCGCTTCTACAACTCAACCTTTTTGCAGCGGGACGCATCGTAAGATCGCGTTTGAGTCGGTTGTTCGTGCGAATGAAGGCGAGTAGTTAGAAACAGTTGCCCCAGTTAACTTATGAAGTATCCCAAAACGCCGGACGGACGATATTTTGTGGTGAAGGGGCGACTGTGGCGATGTACCAATCCGGCGCTAAATGAGGAAGTGCGGCAAGGGTGGGTAAAGCGGTTGATGGATGCTCGGCGGGCGGTGAAGGATGCGAAGCGGGCTGAGGATGAGCTGGCTTTGAAGGCGACGCGATCGCAAGTAGACGTGGCCAAGGTGGCTCTGGGTGAGAGAGGGCCGGTGTGGTGGACGGATGACGAGCCGGATTACAACCGATACATGGCTAAGAATACGCCCTACTCAGACTGGTACGCGCAGCTTGATTGAGGCATTACGGGTTTGGCAATGCCTAATACGTAGTTTGCAAGATTCTATACCGTATTTTTATACACAAGAAGTTCCGCTGTAGACCGAGTGGATATGCGGATAGCGGTGTTCTTTTAGCCGGCATGGGGACTCTAGTAGGGATGTGTTACCGACCTCCTTGAGCGTCCTTGAGAATGTCTAGTCCTATTCAGCTATCTGTAGATCCAATAACTCAGCATGTAAGTGCGAATCACCCGAATGCAACGCCTTCTGTGATTTGGGATCAAATAGTGCAAACGGCTGTGCGAAACAGTGCGCCGGGGCCAACGATTGCGTCTAGGGCTTATGGCATTTTGCATACGGCGATGTACGACGCCTGGGCGGCTTATGATGAAAATGCGATCGCAACTACCGGTACTAATATTCAAAGGCCGACTGCCGAAAAGACGGCTGCTAACCTGACAGAATCGATGAGCTTTGCCGCTTATCGGGTGCTAGTTGACTTATTTCCTGGCCAAAAAAATCTGTTCGATCAGCAGATGCAGTCTTTGGGATTTAGCGTAGAGAACAATACAGAAGATATGGCGACTGCTGCGGGCATTGGTAATGCGGCGGCTAAGGCGCTGTTAGCAGCCCGCCACGCTGATGGCTCCAATCAGCTTAATAATTATGCTGATACCACTGGCTATCAGCCGACGAACGCCAGCGGCAATCAGACGAATCAACTGGATAAGTGGACGCCTGAACTGTTGGGCGATCCTCAAAATCCAAAGGCTCAAAAGTTTCTGACGCCTCAGTGGGGAGCGGTTATTCCTTTCGCGCTAGATGAGCAAAGTATTGAAGCGTTTCGCCCGGTTGCGCCGGAGCCTTTTCTTTTGGTAGAGGGGGCGACGGTCTATTTTAGTGAGGGTGAAATTGAGCTGGCTAGTGGGCAAAGAGTAAAGATTGATCGCAGCATAGTTGGCACCATTATCAATCCAGCTTTTATAGAACAGAGTGAGCAGGTAGTAGAGATTAGCGCTGGGCTAACGGATCAGCAAAAGCTGATTGCGGAGTTTTGGGAAGATGCGGGGGGAACTGCGTTTCCGCCGGGAACCTGGATGACTTTTGGCCAGGTAATTTCGGCAAGAGACGCGCATTCGATTGATGATGACGCGCTGCTGTTTTTCGGGTTGGCAAACGCGGCTTTTGACGCTGGGATTGCGGCTTGGGAAGCTAAAACACATTACGACTATGCACGTCCGGTTCGCGTTATTCGGGCGCTCGGCGCACTGGGCCTGCTGAACGGTGGCCAGGTGGGTACGGACGAGATAACGGGGGAAGAGGGCTTTGTGATTGAGTCCTGGGGCGGGCCTGGTCAAGGCACGAAGACTATTTTGGCGAAGAACTTTATTACTTATCAGACGCCGAACAGTCATCCTTCGCCGCCGTTTGCTGAGTATGTGTCGGGCCACAGCACTTTTAGCGGTGCGGGGGCGGCGGTGCTGACACAGTTTACGCACAGCAATGTGTTTGGGGCGGCTGTTACGTTTAACACCGGAGACTCGCGATTTGAGCCGGGTCTGGTGCCGGCCAAGACGCTGACGTTGAGTTGGGATACGTTTACTCAGGCAGCGGATGAAGGGGGCATGTCTAGACTGTATGGCGGTATTCACTTTGAGGATGGCGATCTGAATGGTCGGAAATTGGGGCGAGATGTGGGCAATGCGGTTTGGTCTAAGATTCAGCAGTTTGCAGATGCTTATGCCCCGGTTGTCTCCTTGTCTCAAGAGCGGCTAACGGTGCCGACCAATGGCTTAGCTCCCGTGAGCGCGGACTATCAGGCGAGTGTACAGCAGACGAGCTTTGACTTCTTTGAAATAACGCCAAAGCAAGGGATTGTGCTGCTGCTAAGTTTTGACTCGGGGACGGCTGTTTTACAGCAAGATTTTAATTTGAGCCTGGAGGGCAGCCAAAACATTAAGGGTATTAAGCGGTTGGAAGATGGGAGCGCACTGATTTCGATTGCCGGGGGCGTTAGCAAGGCAAATTTGAGGGTGGTGCCGACAGCTTCTAGAACCGGGTTTAAGACGATTGAAGCGCGCGTTGTCGATGGGCTAGGCTATCGCGTGGCGGCGGCAGATACACTCAGTATGAGTCTGTTGGCTCCGACGGAAGGTGAGTTTATCGATTTGCGGGGGGCGGCGACCGATACGCTAACGGCGCAGGTGAGCGTTTATAGCGAAGCGGTTTACGACAATCTAGTGGGCTTTTATCGGACGAATGAGAGCGGAGATGTGTTAGATGCTCAGGGCCACTTGGTTGCCGCTGTGGGTACAAAGGCGTATAGACAGGCGGTGGTCGATCATCGGCTGGATGCTGTGGTGGCGAGTGAGGGGACTTACGATTTGACGTTTGAAGGGCGATCGCTGCTAGGGACTTTCTTGATTGCGGATGGTTCGTTTGAGAGCTTTGATCTCGATCGCGTGTATGTGTCGGGTGTGGGCAACAATGCGGACGGGCAGGATCATATTCATAAGATCGGCGAAAATGTGTTCGCTTTTGAGGATATGGTGGGCGGCGGCGATCGCGACTATAACGACATGATTTTTTCGGTTCGCTTCTAATATCTCTCCTACAAACTCTCTCCTAATAGTTTCCTTGAATTTCTTCGCAGTGCTGAAGGCCAAAATATTCAAGTACTGTGAGGAGAATCTTGTTGAGAGAAGTCTCTTTAGAAAAAATCTCTTTAGAAAAAGTCTCTCTGTTCTGAAGTCTCTTGCGATTTGACCGTTAGCGCCTGGGCTGCCATAAGAGATAAAATCTCGTCGCCTACGATTTTATAGTCTTGCCAGCCGAGTTCGGCGCGAGCATCTTTAATGTCGTAGACGGGTCTGCCTTGAAGAGCCGCTTTTTGAAAGGCAGCAAACCGGCGAATGCCTTGCTCAAAAACGGGGAGGTTAGCGTCTTGCAGCAGCTTTTTGACCTCTTCTCCCGCTTTGCTAGGTTTGGGTGGAATCGAGGTGATGAGAATGCGATAGTGGCGGGTGCTGATGTCTTTGAGATACTGGATGGTGAGCACTAGCGCGTCTAGGGCCAGAATGTCGGGCGTGGTGGGGAGCACGAGCAAGTCGCAGGATTCGGCGAGGGTAGAAAGATCTCGCGAGGTGGGCCTAGCTTGAGTGTCGATGACGATGTTTTGGTGGGGTTTGGCTTTTGGCCCGGCGTCCCATTCGTTAAGCACTGGAAAGGGGAGTTCGCCGCGTTCGGCCCAGCCAAGGGCGGAACGATTGGGGTCGGCATCTATTAGCAGCGTTTCGCCCTGGCCCTGTAGAAAAGCCGCGAGGTGAATTGCGGTCGTCGTTTTGCCGACGCCGCCTTTGAAGCTGGCAACGGTGATAATCATTCAAATAGCCCGTGGGCTGCGCATCGTCGAAGTCTACCAAAATCTGCCGGAACCTGCCGAAATCTACAGAAGCGGCGAAGATGTGTAAGGTGTATTACGATTGGCGTTGGCTTAAATCAGGACGGGGTAAGGGCGTGAGTGGGCCGCGAGAGACTATTGATTTGCCGGATGAGCAGGCGACTAGGGCGCTGGGTCGGGCGCTGGGAGAGCAGCTTGTGGCGGGCAGCGTGCTGTTGCTAAAGGGAAATTTGGGGAGTGGAAAAACGACGCTGGTGCAAGGGTTGGGCGCGGGGCTGGGAATCGATGCAATCGATAGTCCGACGTTTACGCTGATTAATGAATACATGAGCGGGCGGGTGCCGCTGTATCACATTGATTTGTACCGGCTTTCGGTAGAACAGGCGGATGCGATGCAGCTAGAGACCTACTGGGACGGGCTGGAGGTTGCGCCGGGAATTGTGGCGATTGAGTGGTCGGAGCGGTTGAGCTATTTGCCTGAGCGCGCAGTAGAAGTGACGCTGAGCTATTTGCCGGCGGAAGGGCGCCGGGCTGAGATTGCGTGGGGCTGAGGTTGAGTTAGAAAAATTCAGCTAGAGCTAGCGCGTTGAAGCATTAGTACGGCAGCTGCAGTGCGGACTCCGGGATTAGCTGAGTCATGATGCCCCAGTTGATTAGGGTGCGGTAGGCGATTTGGAGGGTTTCGCCAAAGGCGACGATGCCATCTTCGTGTCCGGCCATGACGAAGATTTTGCTGCGGGGCAGGTCGGTTTCGGTGAAGAGTCTTTGGGTTTCGGTGGCCATTTCTGGCGTGCCGTAGGGGATGGTGGCGCGGGTGGTGGGCACCTGGTTTAGGAGCTGCTGCCACAGCTGGGGGTGGTGGACGTGGAGAATAGCGTGGATGCTGGGATTTTGACTGTAGATAACGCCGTGGGTGAGTGATTCGGAGGAGGCTTTGCGATCGCCTTTGCAGGTAAGGGCGTTTTGGGCTAAATCGAAGGTGGTGACCAGGGCGTAGTCGTTTGCGGTGAGGGTGGGTAAGTGGCCAGTTTGGGTGCCGGAGATGATGAACTGGGGCCGACCGCTGGGATTGAGTTTGTAGCGCTGCGAGAGGTTCCCGAAGCCAATGCCGTCGGGGTATTCGGCGATGAGGTTGAGCTGGTGGAGCGCGTCGCGGTAGCGGGTGAGTTCGGTGACTTCTCTGGGCTGGATAGCGGCGGTTTTTTCCCAATCGCAGCGGTATTTGATTACGCCTTCGTCAATCATGATGCGGACTGTGGTTGGGCTGGCGCTGGGCTGGCAGCGCTCATCCAGTCGAGGATGAGCGGATTGACGATTTCGGGACGTTCGTCATGGGGGCAGTGGCCGGTGTTGGCGATTGCGCTAAACGTCACGTTTTTTTGCGGATCGTCGGCTAGCTTTTGATAGATGCCTGCCGCAGAAATCGGCGTCCAGGGATCTTTTTCTCCCCATAGGACGAGTAAGGGCTGGGTGACTTTGGGCAGCAGGTCGCTGGGTTTGGGGCCGGGCGGCGCGCTCAGGATGGATGCGAATACTTTTTGGGCACCGGGCTGACAGGCGGGGCCGTGGAGGATGTCGATGAGTTCGGGGGTGATAGCTTTGCGATTGCCGTAAACCTGTTTGAGAGATCCTCTTATGCGCCCTTTGGTGCGAACGCGGTTGAAGAGGAAGGGGCCGGTAAGCCGGGAGCTAACTAGCTTGGAGAAGGTGCCCATAACGGCGCGCAGTGGGCCGGGCAGGTCTTCGGGGCGGTGGTTGAGGCTGCCGGCGCAGTTGAGGAGTACGCCGCCAGTGGCTGTTTCTGGGTAGGTGGTTAGCGTCATGAGCGCCATGAGTGCGCCAATGGAGTTGCCGACAAATATGGCCGGTGCTTGGACGTGGGTTTTCCAGAAGTCGTGAATGAGCTTGACCCAAAACTCTAGGGTGTAGCTGATGTCGGGCTTGTCGGAGTCGCCGAAGCCGAGCAGGTCTAGGGCGTAGACTCGGTGCCCGGCGGCGGCGAGCGCTGGAATATTTTTGCGCCAGTGGCCGATAGAGGCGCCAAAACCGTGAAGCAGTACGATGGGCGGGCCTTCGCCATAGGCGACGTATTTAATGTCGTAGCCGCGCCAGTCCCAGTTGAGCTTTTGGCCGGTGTAGGTTTTGACTGCGCTTGGTCTAAGGGGCATTGAGGTAGGCGCAGAGGTCTTATGGATGGGGGAGGCCGTCATTCGTAATGTTTGTACTTTGGTGGCTCTCTATCATACCGAACATCTTGAAGTCATTTTGAAGTCGTCCCGAAGTGGTCTGTAGAATGACGGCGCGGCGTGGAGCTAGAACTGGGTACTGGAATTTTAGGAGATGCGGGGCCGCATTCCGACTTGCTGCAGGAAGTCTTCTAGCCAAAGGGATTCTTCGAAGCGCAGAGGGGGCAGAGGGGAGTGCCGGTAGTTGACGAGGAGGTCGGTGCGATCGCAAGCTTCATCAACCATCGGCTTTAACAAGAGGGGCAGCTCGTCGTTACCGCTAAGAGGCAAGCTGATTTCTGGAATGGGTTCGGTGACGTTCCAGGTATAGAGTTCGGCTCTCGGTCTTTGCTCGCTGCGGCTAATGAGAATACGATAGTCGCCAGACTCGTCGGGGCCGTAGATAGAGGGGGGTTCCCAGCCGCGCAGCAAATCGATTTCGACGAAGTGGCTAGGGCTACCAAAAATAGTTTCCCGCTGGCGTTCGTAGAGTCCGCGACCGCGACCGGGGCGTTTTTTCTTGGGCGATAGGACTTCAACGACGGTGATGATTTCGCCTGCGGCGTTGACGATCTCTAGATAGGTCTCGTAGATTTTTTGGGGCACCGGAACCAGAACAGAAATGGGGCGTTTCTGTGGGGCTTGAATGGGATCTGGGTTAGCTGCCTCAGCGCTGGGCCTGGGTGCTAAAGACTTTGGATGCATGGAAATGGCAATGTCTTTGAGGCTGCGCTCTTGATCGCTATCTTGAAGATTGCTGTCGGCTCGCCAGCTAAAGCCGGGTGAGCCGACGACTAGCGAATCCTCACCGCTGACCTGATAGCGTCTTTCGCATATTCTGATTTGATAGATGGGTGCAAGCTGGTGATCTAGCCGGTTGGCGATTGCCTGGATGAACTTTCGATGGACAGTGGGCCACAGATCGGGATGTTCGAGGTAGGGATTCATCCCTGGAAAAGGAATTGGCATGGTTGAGCACTTCTGATTCGCGAGAACTGAAGATACTTAAGGCAAAGGAGCTGCGAGCGTTCGTTTGTAACAGTTGTCAGTGGCGCTAACTGCCTTAGGACTCTGTTCTTGGAACACTTCGCTTGCTAATTCGTCTGCCTCTTCGCATCTACTTTCATTGTTCAAAGAGATGTCCGTCCTTCAGACAGGTTTTCCGTATTCTTTCTGATAAAAACTGACTATTTTTGACATCAATATTTCTTGATTTATTGCCGATTATCTGCATTTGGTTGCCGATCGTCTGTCTATTAGCACCGATCTTTTGAGGTGACGGTGCGATCAATCGCAGGCTGATGTGGATTTTGTGAGTAGACCATAGCCGCAGATCATGACAGCAAGCTTTATCGGCAAGGAGTGTCGTAAGCTGGTGGAGCACAGCTATCGTCGATAGGTTCAGATGGAAACGCCCAACTTTATGCCCAATCTTATCGTTTGGGCCGCTGTTGTTCTTGGTATTGGAGGATTCGCGATTGGCTCTATGGTGAATGCATACTTGCAGCCTATCCCGGCTATTCCGTTTGAAGCTGAGGTGGTTGAAGAGCCCTCTATGCCGCTGTCTAATGCTGGACTAGAAACGTTTGTGGGTGCGGTCGGGACATACAGGGCAAAGGACTATAGAGGGGCGATAGAGCAGTTTACTAAGGTGATAGAAGAAGAGCAAGGCTGCGCGGAGGCTTGGCACAATGTTGGGCTGGCCTATGCCAATGTGGGCGATAACAATAAAGCCGTGCGTAGCCTGCTAAAGGCGAGCGATGCCTACGATAAGCAGGGTACAAAAGTTGGGCTAGATTTGATTAAACAACATCTTGAGAAGCTGAAAGCGCTGTAGCGATAAGCGCGATCACGTTGATTAAATTGAAAGCTAGTGAGGCGAGAATTTACACCCGTCTCGCTAGCTCTTTTTGTTGGATCAGATTTGGATTTAGATTCAGATTCAGATATGCGAAGAACAGCGGCGGGTATGGAAGTGCTGCGCAGCGTTGGTAAATAATCTATACGAACTGATAAAAGTAGTGTTTCCGGCGTTTCTTTCTGCCACTGCGAGCGAGAGTGGAGTTAGCCAAGCGGCTTTGTAAACTTGGCGGCGGTTGTGCGTACAAGTGGCGCAGAGGAGTTAGCGATGGGCATTACCAGTATTAATCCGTCAACGGGCGAGACGATTGCGACCTATTCACCGCTGACGAGCGAGGAGATAGAAAAGGCGATTGACCTAGGCCAGCGGACGTTTGAGCAGTACCAGAAGACTGAGTCCCGGCAGCGCAGCGAGTGGATGCACCGGGCGGCTGACGTGCTGGATGCGCAGAAGGCGGCGCTGGGTCGGCTGATGTCGCTGGAGATGGGGAAGACGTTGAAAAGTGCGATCGCTGAGGTGGAAAAGTGCGCCTGGGTGTGTCGGTACTATGCGGATGAGTCGGCTGGCTTTTTGCAGGATGAACTGGCTAAGACGGATGCGAGTGAGAGCTACGTGCGGTTTTTGCCGCTGGGCGTTTTGCTGGCGGTGATGCCGTGGAATTTTCCGCTATGGCAGGTGTTTAGAGCGGCGGCTCCGGCGCTGATGTCGGGGAATACGATGCTGCTAAAACATGCGTCGAATGTGCCTCAGTGTGCGATCGCAATTGAGGCCGTTTTTTTAGAGGCGGGTTTTCCAAAAGGCGCTTTTCAGACGCTGCTGGTTGGATCGGAGCAGGTGGAGCCGATTTTGGCAGATGCGCGGGTGAAGGCGGTAACGCTGACGGGGAGCGGCCCGGCGGGTGCGGCGGTAGCGGTAACGGCGGCTAAGCATATTAAGAAGTCGCTGCTGGAGCTAGGCGGGAGCGATCCGTTTGTGGTGACCGAGAGTGCGGATTTGGCGGCGGCGATCGCGGCGGCGAAGACAGCTAGGTTGTTGAACAATGGCCAGTCTTGTATTGCAGCGAAGCGGTTTATTTTGGTGGGTGCGATCGCCTCGGCGTTTGAGCAGGGGTTGTCGGAGGCGTTTGCGGCGCAGAAGGTGGGCGATCCGTTGGATGAAAGCGTGGATATTGGGCCGCTGGCAACGCCTGGAATTTTGGCAGAACTCGATCAGCAGGTGCAGACTTGCTTGTCGATGGGGGCAACGGCTTTAGCGGGCGGGGATGTGGCGGCGCTGAAGGCCCGGCTGCCGGAGCGGCTGCAGTCGGGGAATTTTTATCCGCCGACGGTGCTGGCGGCGATTCCACCGGGGACCCCTGCGGATCAGGAGGAGTTTTTTGGGCCGGTGGCGCTGGTGTTTCGCGTGGCGACTGTAGATGAGGCGATCACCCTGGCAAACTCGACGGCATTTGGGTTAGGGGCAAGTGCTTGGACGGCGGATGTAGCTGAGCAGGAACGGTTTATTAATGAGCTGGATGCGGGGGCAGTCTTTATTAATGGACTAGTGAAGTCGGATCCGCGCTTGCCGTTTGGCGGCATTAAACAGTCTGGCTATGGGCGGGAGCTAGGACGCTATGGACTGATGGAATTTGTCAATGCGAAAACTGTTTGGGTTAAGTGAACTCTGCTTTAGCAGGGCTGCGCAAATCTTGCAGATTTAGCCAACCGCACAAGCGTTGAACAACTTTCTCTTTGTCATCTATCATTTATCACTTATTACTGTTTTATGAACACTGCTGAACTGCTTGTCCGCTGCCTGGAAAATGAAGGGGTTGAATACATTTTTGGCCTGCCGGGGGAGGAAAATCTAGAGCTTTTGCAGGCGCTTAAGCAGTCTTCTATTCAGTTTATTACCACGCGTCATGAGCAGGGGGCGGCCTTTATGGCCGATGTGTATGGGCGGCTAACGGGGAAGGCGGGGGTGTGTTTATCGACGCTGGGGCCGGGCGCGACGAATTTGATGACGGGGGTGGCAGATGCCAATTTGGATAGAGCGCCGCTGGTGGCGATTACCGGGCAGGTGGGGACTGATCGAATGCATATTGAGTCGCATCAGTATTTAGATTTGGTGGCTATGTTTGCGCCGGTGACAAAGTGGAATAAGCAGATTGTGCGGCCAAATAATACGCCGGAGATTGTGCGTAAGGCGTTTCGGATGGCGCAAACGGAGTCGCCAGGGGCGGTGCATATTGATTTGCCAGAGAACATTGCGGCGATGGTGGCTGAGGGGAAGCCGCTGCGGGCAATGCCGTCTGCGGTGCCGGTGGCGAGTGAGGAGAGCTTACAGCGGGCGGCGATCGCCATTTCTCAGGCTAGCTATCCCATGATCTTGGTAGGCAATGGAGCGATTCGCAATCGGGCAAGCGAGGAGATTACTCGGTTTGCAAAGGCGCTGAATATTCCGGTGACTAATACCTTTATGGGAAAGGGCGTGCTGGACTATACGGACCGGCGATCGCTCTGGACGGTGGGGCTGCAGCAGCGAGACTATGTGGCCTGTGCGCTAGATGAGAGCGATTTGATTGTGGCGATTGGCTACGATTTGATTGAGTATGGGCCGAAGAAGTGGAATCCGTCGGGCGATCGCCCAATTGTGCATATTGCGCCGACCCCGGCTGAGATAGACAGCAGCTATATTCCTACGGTGGAGGTGGTGGGCGATATTTCGGATGCGCTCAGTGAGATTGGCAAGCGAATCCATCGTCCGGCGAGCAAAAGCGGCGGTGAGATGAGTCCGCGTTTTGCGAGCCTGCGAGCCGATATGCAAAAGAATTATGAGCAGTACGCGGACGATGAGGGCTTTCCGATTAAGCCGCAAAAGCTGCTGTACGATTTGCGGCAGGTGCTAGACCCTGAAGACGTGGTGATTTCTGATGTGGGGGCGCACAAGATGTGGGTGGCACGGCACTACCACTGCGCTCGGCCTAATACCTGTTTAATCTCGAATGGATTTGCTTCGATGGGGATCGCGATCCCAGGCGCGGTGGCGGCCAAGCTGGTGCATCCGAACCGCAAGGTGGTGGCGGTGACCGGAGATGGGGGTTTTATGATGAACTGTCAGGAGCTGGAGACTGCGCATCGGCTGGGTTTGGCGTTTGTGACGATTATTTTTAACGACGGCGGGTATGGACTGATTGAGTGGAAGCAGGAGTCGTCTTATCAGGAGTCGTCTTATATTAAGTTCAACAATCCCGATTTTGTGATGCTAGCTGAGAGCATGAGCCTGAAGGGATATCGGATTGAGTCGGCGGCAGATTTTCTGCCGACTTTGAAAGAGGCGCTAGCTCAAAATGTGTCGGTGGTAATAGATTGTCCGATTGACTATCGAGAGAATCTGCTCTTTAGTGCGCAGGCTAAGGCGTTGAGCTGCCCGCTGCCGAACGCTTAGAGATAGATATAACGGTGTCTGAAAGACTGTACCGAACGATCGGTAAATATTGAAGTAATGCCTATGGGAATGCGAACGCCGTTAAAGTGGCTACCGATATATGGGTTTGCTCTATGGCGCTTAAGATTTGATGGCGATCGCCGGTCGTTTTAGCGGTTTCTCTTGTCTCTTGATGTCGGAGAACCCATCGGAAAGATAGCGATAGGTTTCGACGGCTATTTGTGCGCCTAAAATAGGGGCCGCCCAGTAGAGCCATTGGTGCTGCCATAGTCCGCTAACTAGCGCGGGCGCAAACGATCTTGCTGGGTTCATGCTCGCGCCGGTAATTGGCCCCATGAGGGCGGCTTCTAGTCCGACGGTTAGGCCAATGGCAATGCCTGCAAAGCCGATGTGCGCCCGGCGATCTAGCCCTGAGCCTAAAATCACCATCATCAAAATAAAGGTGAGCACGGTTTCTAGTACAAAGGACTGCTGCCAGTTGTTGTTGAGGGGTAGGGTGGCTCCCATGTTAGCCACTGGGCCAAAGGTGAGGCGTAATAGACCTGACGCGAGAGATGCGCCGACTGTTTGGGCGATTAGGTAGGGCAGGACTTTTGCTTTGGGAAAGAATCCGCTGCGCCAAAAGGCGAGCGTGACGGCTGGGTTGAAATGGGCGTCGCTGATGTGGCCAAAGGTATAGATGAGGGCAGCGACGACGGCTCCAAAGATGAGACTAACGCCTAGATGAGTAATGGCCCCTTCGCTAACCTGGTTGACCATGACGGCTCCGGTGCCTGCAAAGACCAGGATAAAAGTGCCGATGAGTTCGGCTAGCTCTTTTTTATATGGGCTATTGCTCGATTGGATTGGCTCCTTCATGGTGTCGATGCCTGTTCTGTGTGAGTGGCTGTCGATATACATGGTAAGCAGTTGTGCGCTGTCGAGGTGGAGATTCTTTGCTTTATACTGTTGCTTCCATCGCCTGTGTCATATACTGCATTGCTTTTTCTACTAGCTCCGGCCCAGCTTTTTCAGGAGAACCCGTATCAAAAGGCGGTGCCGGATCGTACTCCATCAGGAGCTGAGTGATCTTGGCAATTTCTTCGCCACAGAGGGCTTTGGCAACCACCAGGCCAAAGTCTATTCCTGCGGTTACACCGCCACCGGTTATCCGATTGCGATCGACAACTACGCGCTCTGTGCCTACTTCTATGCCTAATTCGGCTAGCTGTTTTCTGGTAGCCCAGTGGGTCGCGGCGCGACAGCCTTCGAGGAGTCCTGCTCTGGCTAAAAACTCGGAGCCGCCACAAACAGAGGTCACAAACCTGGCACGGTTGCCCTGCTCCCGCAGAAAATTGAGTAATTCCAAATCGTTTACCACTGCTCCTTGGGCGCGACCTCCGCCGATGCAAAGAACGTCAACCGGTGGGCAGTCTGCAAAGGTAGTATCTGGAACAATCACCATGCCATCGTCAGTGGTAATTGGCTCTATTGTTTTCCAGGTGCGGTGAATTTGAACGCTGGGTAAGCCGCTAAATACTGTCTGTGGGCCAACTACGTCTAGGGCGGTCATGCCGGGATATATAACGATGCCGATGACGTGTTTTTGCAGGTGAGTCATTCTATTTCTCTCTAGGTGGTTGTTACAATGAACTTCTATACCGTCTACGATAGGGAGCCGTTCGGCCGACGACTAGACCTCGTTCGGGTAGTCTTCTTCTAAGTAGCGTTACTTGTAAGCACCGTTACTTGTTGTAAATATGGAAAGCCAGTTAAAAGATCTATTTCAAGCGATTGGCCGGGCGACGCAGGAAGATGAGCTGCGATCGCAAGTTGCTCCGGAAATTGGCGAATATTTTCAGGCTACTCGGTCGGGAATCTTTTTCTTTGACCATATTTTCTCGGCTGATAGCGACATAAATGCAGCGCTTAGAAAGACCATAGAAACGGCGCTTTCTGTTGAACATAATCCAATCGCTCGCTATATCTTGGAGCGACATGCTCCTGCTCACGACGGCTTAGTCACTTCGCCGAAGGCTTGGCGGCTAATTTGCCCTCGCCCAGATCATTGGTATGTTATGGCGGGGCCTATTGTTAGCAATGGGGGGTTGGTAGGGGTGCTAGGCTGTACCCGAGAGAAGTCGCTGCCTGCTTTCGATGCTCAAGATCTAGCAGATATTAGCGCGGTGTCTTTGCATTTGTCTGTTTGGGCAACGACTGTGCGTACTCATCAGCCTTCTGGCTGCAGTAGTAGCTCTGATGGCGGTGTGATCGCAGTGCCTTTGGCTGCTCGGCTGACAGCTCGCGAGCGTGAGATAGCAAGTTTGGTAGCGCTAGGGAAGAAAAATGCAGAAGTTGGCGCTGAACTCTGGATTACAGAAAATTCTGTTAAGCAGGCGCTGAAAAAGATATTTCGTAAGCTTGAGGTTTCTTCTCGTACCGAGATGGCTATGCAGCTTGTGGTAGAAAAGCAGATGCAATAGTTTGCGGCTTAAATTTTGTAAGCTGCAAGGTGAAAGTTGTTCTACTATGTGTTTTCTATTTGGCGAACTGGCCGGTAGGTTCTCTATGGCCGTTAGCTTTTGAGACAGGTTAGGCTGGTTTTTCAAAGAACATTAGATGCTGCTGTGGCAGGCGATCGTCTGTTTTCTTCCACGATAGCCCTACGCCTTTTAACTCTATTTTTACCTGCTTCTGAGACATCTTATGGTGTTTTTTAATCAGCACTAGCGGATTTTCTGCCCGGTACTCGGCTAATACCACCTGACCACCTGGCTTTAGGGCTTTCACAATTCCTTCCATCATTTCTCTGGGATAGGCAAATTCGTGATAGGCATCAAACATTACTGCCATATCAATGCTCTGCTCGGGTAAGTTTGGATCGCTCTCGGTGCCTAGTACGGTCTCAATATTTTTTACGCCGTATTTGTCGCGCTCGGCTTCTAGCAGTGCCAGCATTTCTGGCTGTACGTCTACTGCTACTACTTTTCCATCTTCAACATACCGGGCCATCTGAAAGCTGATATAGCCTAACCCCGCGCCAATATCTGCAACTACATCGTCTTTTCCTAGCATTAGCGCGTCTACGGCTATATCCGAGCGTTCCTCGGTTTTTCGACTTGGCCTAGCTAGCCAGTTCGCGCCTTGATAGCCCATTACGCTAGCAATTTCGCGCCCGTAGTAGACTTTGCCAATGCCATCAGAGCTAGGCTCTTTAGAGCTGTAGCTGCCGTCCATGTTGGTCGCTGTCGCAGCGCAGCTAGTGGCGATCGCACCCACCAAACATAGGCATAAAATCCGAGCAAGCCACTGACGTAAAAGCGTTGAGTTAGCGCGAACCATAAGAGATCAAAATTGCGTATTTGCCCTCTTATTGTGCGCTATTTCAGGTCATGATGAGAGGGCAGGTCAACGCACAACAGCATTGAGCCTAAAAATCCAACAGATTTAAAGAATATCGCAGATATTTTGCTTATCGGCCAGCACAGCGATGAAGCAGTTCGCTATATCTAGAGGCACATAGCGTCATAGATAGTCGCTCAGCCTTTTGAGCAGAGGCATCAGCTTTCTCTATCAACCGCTGAGGCGCTTTTAGGTGCCGTTGAATCGCGATCGCTAACTCTTCAGCCGAGTCAACTGCTACCAAATCACCATACAGTCCGTCTACCAACACTTCCTTCGGCCCAGACACACAGTTTGTCGCCACAGTTGGCACGCCTAAAGCGGCAGCTTCTGCACTCACCAACCCAAACCCCTCATAGCGCGACGATAGGCAAAACAAAGACGCTTGAGCAATGACCGGATAAGGATTGCTTAAGTAACCTAGAAAAACAACGCTATCAGATACCCCTAGTTCTTCTGCTAGGTGCGATAGTTCATCTTGTTGTTTACCCTCGCCGATTAGGACTAGCTGGTGCTGGGTGCCCTGTTTAACAACGGCAGCGTGCGCTTTAATCAAAAGGTCGAACCCCTTTTGAGGAGTGAGCCGACCCACCCCGAGGACAAAAGGAATATCATTTTCTATGAACTTTGTTATTTGAGGCAAGCAAGCTGCCTTAGACAAACGCCTTACTCTTTTAACGTTGATTCCATTTGGAATAGACATCGCTTTTGTTTTGTCTATTCCAGGTTCTATCGTAGAGATTAGGCCCTGCCCAACAAAAACAATAGCGCAACATCGGTTATATACCCAGCGTCGAATGGTTCTTTCGCGATCACGATTATCAGTATCCTCTGAAACTCTTTGAATATTGTTTTGAACAACTGCGATAGTTGGCTTACGTAAAACAAATGCAATGATACCCGGAATTAAAATGCCGTTTTCCCAAGTATAAGCAACCACGTCCGCCTTTAGAATTAAGCGAATTAGCCGATACAACAGCTTTGGCAATCCAGACAGGGTTGACTGATATTCTTTGAGAACAATCTCAGATTTCACAGGCGCTTCAGGCAAAGGCGATTGCTTCTCGCACTCTCTTAAAGCAAAAAGTTCAACTTCTATATTATGACTAGTCAGATGCTCAGCTAGATTGATAATCAAATTAACCGCACCATTCCGATAAAAAGCTGGAAGTATAAAGGCAACTTTTGGGGAGCTTGGTTGAGGATACATTTGTTTAGTTCTGGAGTTCGGCTAGAGCACGACCTGCGAAAAGGCCACAGTTGCTATCTTACTAAGGATATCGAAATGCCATAGGCAACCCATGCTTTAAGGCTAATCACAGCGAGACCACATCAAGACACCATAGCGAGCTGTTGTCGTCCGCTTATTCTTCATGGGAAAAACATACCCAAGTTCCGTATCCAAACCAAAATTGCCCTGCCTCCTTATATGGACAGAGTGATTACAGGACAGGGTGACTATAGGTCAGAGCAGCTACAGAACAAGATCAGCGGAGGAACAGCTAGTAGAGCAGTTGCTGGCTACCGACGACTCGCCTCTTTGCGAGAAGCCGTTTCTAGGTTGAATAGCACCTGCAACGTTTCCATCGCATTGTCTCTTGCTTCAATGTCTCTTTGCGATCGCAGCTGAGTCATCGGATCGTGCAAAATTTTGTTCACAATTCCGCGAGTTAGCGCTTCTACTACGCCGCGATGCTTTTCTGAGAACTCAGAGCCTAGACGAGACATGGCCTTTTCTAGCTCTTGGGTGCGAATGGATTCTACTTTGCTGCGTAAGCTGCTAATGGTGGGTACGGTATCGAGCGATCGCAGCCAATCCATAAAGGCTTCTACCTCTTCATCTAGCAGCAGTTCAGCTTCTATGGCCATCTGCCGCCGACTTTCCTGATTCTGGGCGACGACCGCTTTCAAATCGTCTACGTTAAAGGCAAATACCGACTCAATCTCGCTAAGGTTACTGTGCACGTTACGCGGCACCGCAATATCAAATACCAGCGTCTGACTGCTGTTGGCCTGTTTACTCAGCAGAGCCGGCTCTAAATTCTCTCTGTGCAAAATCGGTTCGATTGAAGACGTGCAGGTAAACACAACGTCCGCAGCTACTACCGCATCTAGCATTCTGTCTAGCGTTCCGGTAATAATTTCTATGTCATTAAACTGAGCCGCTAGATCGTCTGCTCGCCCAATCGTCCGATTTAGCAGCGTAATTTTATTTGCCCGCTTAGAGACCAAGTGCTGCACTAACAGTCGGGCCATTTTCCCGGCGCCTAAAATCGCAATGTGGCAGTCGTCGAAACTCTCTACTTTCATTAACGCTAGCTCTGCTGCCGCTGAGCTAATTGAAACCGCGCCCGTTCCTAAGTTGGTTTCTGTGCGCACTCGCTTACCGGCTTTGATGGAATCTTTTAGCAGTCTACCGAGTACGCGGCCTACGCCTTTGTGCTGCTGGCCTAGGCTCAGCGCGTGCTTTACCTGCGCCAAAATCTGGCCTTCGCCTAAGACCAGGCTATCGAGGCCAGCGGATACGCGCATCAAATGCATGACCGCGTCTTGCTGAAGCAGCACAAATAAATGAGGCCGCAGTTCGCTAAGACCCAGCTTGCTGTGCTCGCTTAAAAACCTCATGACATCGCGGACGCCGTTTTCGGTTTCGGTGGCCACGATATGAATTTCTAGGCGGTTGCAGGTGCTAAGGATAGAGATTTCTTCGATATAGGGCGATCCGTTAAGATCGGCGATCGCATCAGCTACTTGAGCCGAGGGAATACTCAATTTTTCTCTGACTTCAACCGGCGCAGTCTGGTGACTTAGCCCAACGACAGCAATATTCATTCGACGTCCTAAATCTGTTATTGAAGAGCGGCTCGTCCGGACGTTGAGACATTCCGGAATTCAAACATATAGATGATCGTAGCGAATCACAGCCTGATTAGCCGTAAGCTCTCTCTTAAAAGTATTCAATAACGGCAGACCATCTCAAGGAAACTAAACAAAACTCCATCTTGAGAGGTCTTGACAGCGAAAGGCGCAGATCGATACTAATCCACGCCTTTCGCTTTGAGGCTA
>Ga0209194_1000565_pt1 | contig 28639 bp, 23 predicted proteins | sample COGITO_mtgs_1004_FD_184787 | JGI IMG/M metagenome (GOLD analysis project Ga0209194, IMG submission 184787) | Pelagic marine microbial communities from North Sea - COGITO_mtgs_100413 (SPAdes) (version 2) | ecosystem: Environmental > Aquatic > Marine > Epipelagic ...
CTAATAAAAACTTAATAAGAACTATAAGAGGATTTGGTTACTCTCTTGATAACGTAGATTAATTAAGATCTAGTTTAGGATTTATTGTAGATGTTTGTATGTAAGAGAAATAAATTGAGACAATCTGATGTACGATTTCGTATGTCAGACAACACCGCCATATTACTGTTCTAAGTAATTGTTATATATTAATAAAATAAATAAATGATAATTTAGCCCCTACAACAGCCCCTACAGTATTGACTAAAATGATATATTTAGACACGCGCACGCGCCTGCGCGTTAGTGTCATATAAGTGCTAGTGCTTGTTTGCCCAAAATAGGCGTCCCAGAATATGAAATCTCATCCCGCAAACTCTACATCAATTGTGGGAGGGTTCATTTTGCCTGACTTTATCCATCCATCATTAAGCAATTGTACATGATCTAAAATTCTTTTCAGTTTTCTGCTCATCGGCCTATCGGTACAAATCATCTCTAAAACAATGCGAAGTTTGGCTTGGAGCGTTTCTCTGATCCTATTTCGCTAATTACAAGGAGGAAAGAATGAAACTTGAAGTAACAATGAAGCAATCGCTTTCAGGTCTTTTGGGGGTGGTTGTTCTGGCGGCTACGCCGCTACTGGCAGAAGAACGGATGAATTTTGCTTTTGGCTTTCCAGCCACCTCAGCGGTAGGCTTGGCTGTCGAAGACTATATTGCCGCTGCCGCCGAGCGCTCTGATGGCGAGATCGTGATCACGGGCTTTCCCATGACACTTCTAAGTATTCCCGAGACTAATGCCGGTGTTCGTGACCGTCTCGCTGATATCGGTTTTGTCCTTACTCCCTATCATCCTGCCGAATACAGCACAAACCTGTTCCTTCACGAGTTGAATACGTTGGTCAACTTGCGTGATAACCCCACTGGAAAGGAGCCTTTGGCGTTTGCTGGCGCGATGCTTGAATATACTTTCAACATGTGTCCAGAATGCATGGAAGAGTTCAGCGCCCAAAACCAAGTTTATACTGGAGGAGGGGTGACCCCGCTCTATAATATGCTGTGCAAGGACGTTTCTATCACTTCAATTGAAGATGTTGTGGGATTGAGGCTACGAGCCGGCGGTGCAGGTTTTGTTAGATTTGCAGATCACTTTCGCGCGCAGGGTGTGACTCTGCCCTTGAATGAGGTGTACGAGGCGCTCGACCAAGGCATAATAGAATGCGCGATGCTGAGCGCGCCGGAGCTCATTAATTATAATTTGAACGAGGTCGTCACAGACATCACCCCGGCAGTTCCAGGGGGGGCATTTGCTGGTGTTGCTTCGGCAAACATCAACGCGGATCGCTGGAAGGCAATGGGCGCTGCAGAACGCGAGGCGTTGCTTTGGGCAGGAACGCAGCTGACTGCAAGCGCCACTTGGAATTTTTATACGGACGACAATCGAGCGATCGAAGATGCGCAAGCCAGGGGCATAAAACTTCACGAAGCTGCGCCCGAGCTCATTGCTGAAGTGCAGGAATTCAGCGGGCAAGACCTGCAAACAGTCGCTGGTCTTTTCATGGAGGACTACGGTGTAGAACGGGCCGAAGTGATCATTGAAGAATTTCGCCCCATATTGGAAAAGTGGTATGACTTGGTCAATAACGTAGAAACGAAAGATCAATTACACCAGCTTTATTGGGATCAGGTGTCTTCCAAAATCGACCCTGCGACATACGCAAACTGAATTGATAAGGGGGGGGCATTCGTGTTGACCCCCCTTAACTTTTGTATCTTTATTTTGGGGTAGAAGCTTATGAAAGCTGTTGGAAGAACCATTTCTTGGATGACTGAGGGAGCATCAGGTATTGCCGGTATACTGGTTGTATTAATGGTGACCCATGTTTTTCTGGATGTGTTGATGCGTTTCATTTTTCAAACGCCTATCGATGCCACAATCCTTTACGTCTCCGTCTTTTATATGATCGGAGTGGCTTTTTTTCCATTGGGGTCGTTGGAAGTCAAAGACAACCATATTTCTGTTGAGCTTTTGGTCGAAAAACTTCCTGGAAGGCTGCAGAAAATTCTATCCGTATTTGCGCTTCTGGTTACCAGTATTGTAGCCGCAACGGTTGCCGTGCGTACGGGTCAGGAGGCCTTATTGAAATACTCGATTGGGGCTTATTCCATCGAAGCGAGCGGACGGATAATTACATGGCCAAGCTATTTCTATTTGCCAATTGGATTTGGTCTGATGGCTCTTGTTTCGGCATGGAAAATGATCGCTACAGTGATGGGCCGGGACAGTGGGCTGCGCGTCTTACAAATTGAAGACCCCTATCTAGCAGGAAGCAATCGCGATGTCTGAATTTCAGATTGCAGCCGTCTTCATTGCGGTTCTCGTCGGCCTACTCCTGATCCGAATTCCTATTGGTATTGCGCTGATCGCCGTATCGTTTGGCGGTTTGTGGTCAATGTTCAATTGGAACATTGCTTGGGGATCGCTTGGAATAGTTCCCTATAGTTTTGCAAACAGCTGGGTTCTGAGTTCGATTCCGGCATTCCTGTTGATGGGCTATATCTGTTACCACACACGTCTTACCCAAGGGTTGTTCCATGCCGCACAATTATGGCTGTCTGGGTTGCCTGGAGGGCTCGCAATCGCATCGACATTCGGTTGCGCAGGCTTCGCTGCGGTAACCGGTTCGTCGGTGGCCTGTTCCGCTGCTATGGGGAAAATTGCGGTTCCAGAAATGATGCGCCATCGCTACAACCCCGAATTGGCGACTGGAACCGTTGCGGCAGGAGGCACAATCGGTGCGCTCATTCCACCATCCATACTAATGATCCTGTATGGCATCATTTCGCGCCAACCCGTTAGCCAGTTATTCCTTGGAGGGCTGGTTGTGGGACTGATCACTCTGTTTGCATATGTCTTGCTGATCTTTGTAAGAGTAAAGCTGGATCCTAACCTCGCTCCGCCAATCGTGGCCAGCGCCAAGCCGCAAGAAAAGCTTCGTGCTTTGGGCGAAACTGCACCAGTTCTACTGATCGTGATTGGCGTTTTTTCGGGTCTGTTCGGCGGGGTATTTACGCCTACAGAAGCTGGTGCCATAGGCGCGGTGTTATCTGCGATTGTCGCCGCCGTTTACCAGACGTTGAGCTTCAAGGCCCTGCGAATGGCAGTGCTCGAAACCATCATGACGACTTCGGCTTTACTGATAATTGCTGTGGGTGCCAGCCTTCTCACACGTTTTTTGGCACTGTCTGGAATAGGTGGTGCTTTGTCATCGTCGATCCTTTCTCTAGGTGCTTCGCCTGTCCTCGTGATCCTGGGTCTCGTGATTGTTTACCTCGCGCTTGGCACCATTTTGGAACCCATTGGCGCGATGTTGCTAACCCTGCCGGTTGTTCTACCACTGGTAGATGAGACGGGTTTCAGTCTGTTGTGGTTCGGTGTGGTGTTGGTGAAGCTCTTGGAGATCGGTATGGTTACCCCACCCATGGGTATGAATGTATTTGTGATCAAAAGTGTGGTCGGCAATCTTGCGTCATTGACGCAGGTCTTCCGCGGTGTGTTTTGGTTTGTCGTCGTGGATCTGTTCATCGTGGCCATGCTTGTCGCGTTTCCCGATGTCGTGATGTTCCTTCCAAACATGTTCGCAAGGTGATTTGAAGTTTTTTGCGCGCGGTTGAAATCAGCGTGCGACAAGTTCTTCTAGTGCTTGTTTGCCCAAAATGGACACCCCGGAATATGAAATCCCAACCCGCAAACTCTCCATCAAAGTGCGGGAGTTTTGGGGAAGCAGGTCGCCTGACTTCGACCCTCCACCTGTAAACAATTGTACATGATTCAAAATTCTTTTCAGTTGTTTGCTTATTGGCCTGTCACTACAAATTTCTCTACAAACAAGACAAAGAATGGCTTGGAGATTTTCTCCGGTTCTATTTCGTCAATTACAAGGAGGAAAAAAATGTTCAAGATTTCAACGGGAATCGGGTGTGTATTTGCTGCGGCAATCACGGTATCAGTGGCTCAGGCAAACGAATGTGGTGAAGTATCAATCATGCAAGGTGATTGGGGATCTGCACAAATTGTTACTGCGGTTTCGAAGTTCCTCATGGAGGAAGGTTATGGATGTGAAGTTACGACCGTGCCGCTTTCATCTAACCCTGCGCTGGCATCCGTATCCGAGACTGGAGAGCCTGATATTCTAACAGAAATCTGGACAAATGGTGCGCCAGCATATGAAGGTTTAGTTGAATCTGGCGCAATTATTCCTGTGACGGAAGTTTTGTCAGATGGTGGTGTGGAAGGGTTTTTTGTTCCAAATTACCTTGTAGAGAAGCATCCAGAACTAGCAACACTGGAGGGTATTACAGCTAATCCAGAGCTTGTTGGAAACCGCTTTCACAACTGCCCAGAGGGATGGACCTGCCTGAATCTCAGTACCAATTTGCTCAAGGCAGGCGGGCTGATTGATGCAGGCATTGATAACTTTGTGCATGGTTCTGGCGAAACTCTTGCTGCCTCGATCGCTTCGGCCTACGAGAACAAGGAACCGTGGTTCGGCTTTTACTGGGGACCGACATCTGTACTAGGTAAGTATCCGATGACTTTGGTCGAAATGGGTGAGCACAAGCCAGAGGTATGGGCCTGCAACAGTACTGCAGAATGCGAGACGCCTGCCATGAGTGGGTTTCCTCGTAGTTTGGTTGTGACGGTCTTGGCTAAAGAGTTTATGGCAGAGAACCAAGCGATCAGTTCACTCATGACAAACTTGTCCTTCACAAACTCGCAAATGAGCAAAACACTGGCATGGGTTGAAGATAACGATGCTTCTTATGACGAAGGCGCAGTGCATTTCCTAACAACCTACAAGGATGTGTGGGGGGCCTGGCTTAACGATGCGGCGCGTGACAAACTTTCCGCATTGCTGAAGTAAATTGCACAGACAGGGGCATCCTTAGCGATGCCCCTAACGCATTGGAGTAGATCGGAAAGTGGGATAATGGCCTTCTATAATAAGTTATTCAGCGCATTGGGTTTGGACGACTGGTGTGGCACGTCAGATGACAATGCGCCTCTTTCGCTGGCGGACCTTGCGGCGCTAGCAGGAGGAGAAAAGGCGTCTGGGCCTTTCTTTCCCATTCCTTCGTTTGATAATTTGCATGAAAGTTGCAACCGCATATGGCAGTCGCGCGATGTAACCAACGGAATCGAAGAAGGATTTCTGGCAGCCAAACCGGTCCTAAAAACTGTCCTAGACCCGATCACACAACCATTAAGCTGGATGCTGGATAGCGCACTTTGGCTGTTTGAAGCGATGCCGTGGTTCATCATGGTTCCGTTTCTGGTTGCGATTTCGTGGTATGCGTCACGATCACGTCCTGTGACGATCTTTGTCGCCGTCGCGATTATGCTATTGGCCCTCGTCGACCACTACGATGTGGCGATGCAGACACTGTCGATCATCTTTGTATGTACGACGATATCGGTGTTGTTCGGTGTGCCCATTGGAATTGCCATGTCGAAATCCGATAGGTTGCAAAAAAGCGTCGTTCCCTTACTCGATCTGCTGCAAACTCTGCCGACCTTTGTGTACCTGATCCCTCTGATTTTTTTGTTCTCTGTCACGGAATCCAAACTTTATGGAATTGCGATCATCCTTTACGCGATTGTGCCGGTGATCCGCCTGACAGATTTGGGCATCCGGCTTGTGGACAGAGATGTGATTGAGGCGGCCAATGCCTTTGGCATGAATGGCCGCCAGAAATTGTTGCGGGTGCAACTTCCTTTGGCGTTGCCAAATATCATGGCCGGAATAAATCAGACCATCATGATGAGCCTTGCCATGGTCGTGATCGCCTCCTTGGTGTCAGCACCCGGTCTGGGAGTGAACGTGTTGCGAGGTATCCGAAACCTTGAACTGGGTGTGGGCATCGTCGCTGGCATCGGCATCGTGCTGCTCGCAGTGATCCTTGACCGCGTGTCCAAGGCCGCTCTCGCACGGGTCGATAAGACCCAATTCAAACACTAAGGAGCCTGTTCGATGACACAACCAATGGTCAGCCTATCCGGTCTCTATAAAATTTTTGGCGCCCGCGACAAGGATGTGTTGCAGCATGTTAAAGGAGGTATGGGCAAGGAAGAATTGCTGGCGCAGCACGGGCACGTGATGGGGCTCAACAACATCAACGTCGATATGCAGGCGGGCGAAATCACGGTTGTCATGGGTCTGTCAGGCTCGGGCAAATCCACGCTGATCCGTCACCTGAACCGGTTGATCGAACCCACTGCGGGCGAGATCATCGTGCAGGGTGAAGACGTTATGGGCCTGTCTGAAGGCGGGCTGCGTCATGCTCGTCAGGAAAAGATGTCGATGGTGTTCCAGAATTTCGCGTTATTGCCGCACAAGACTGTGCTGAAGAACGCAGGCATGCCCCTGTCGGTCCGTGGCGAGGACGAGGACACCTGCGACCGTGAAGCTTCGAAATGGCTGGATCGCGTGGGTCTGAGCGGGTTCGAGAACTATTATCCGGCACAGCTTTCTGGTGGGATGCAGCAGCGGGTGGGCATTGCCCGGGCGCTGAGTGCAAATACACCGATCATGCTGATGGACGAGGCCTTCTCGGCCCTTGATCCGCTGATCCGAACAGACATGCAGGACTTGCTGCTCGAGCTGCAAAAAGAGCTACACAAGACTATCATATTCATCACGCATGATCTCGATGAGGCGCTGAAGCTGGCCGATCACCTTGTGATCCTGAAAGACGGCTTTATTGTACAACAGGGCGAGCCGCAGCATATCCTTCTTAACCCTAATGATCCCTATATCGAAGACTTCGTGAGCGACATCAACCGCGCACGGGTTCTGCGGGCACGCTCGATCATGACCCCGCTGGACGGTGGCAAAGTGCCAAAAGATGCCCATGGCGAAGTGGACGTGAACGACACGCTCGAAAGCATGATCGCGCGTTCCGGTGGAGATACGACACACGCCTATGTCGTCAAAGATGGGGAGCAGACGGTCGGCACACTGGATATGATCAAACTGGTTCGCGCTCTTGTCCCTCGCGTCGCATCTGAAGCCGGTGCGCGACAGTCCTGACGCGCACTGATCGGACCTAGGTAGCTCGATATGCCTTGCCTCTACCGTTAACCGAAGTTTCCGAACGATGGTCGAAGCAGAACGCCTAAGATCACGAGCGAAAGGTAATCTGATTGGACCGCAATTAGGATATATTAGAGAACTTGCGAGATGGCGCGGATCTTTTACTCGAATTGCGTCAGAGGCACCTCGCTGTTCTGCTCAAGCAAAAACGGACCATTCCGATAATAGGGACAGGTTTAATACGGCCGCCGGCGGTTACTGATTTTACATGGTCCAAAAATCTTTTCACTTCTTCGAGAGTGGGCGTGCCGATACAAAGAGTTATTAATCACAACTGTCCAATCGTGAAGGGAATGGGCGTGCACTCAACCTCTGAAATTCACATGAATAAGGTCTGAATGAACCAATAATAGGAGCTTCGCACATGTCCGACACAGATGAGCATCTGAAAGCAGGCACCAGCAAGGAATGGAACTGGCATCCGGATTTGCCCGTGGCGGTGACGCCGCTGTTTTCATGGCCGCCAAGGCCCATAGCTACGCTCCGGTGGTTTGCGACCAACTGGCTGCCGATCACCGAATACCTGATCTACACGCTGATGGCCTGGGCCATCTGGGCGTGGCTGGTGCCACCCTTGGAGCAGATGCAGCGCTTAAGTTGGGGATGGGTTTTGCAGCTTTGGGCGCGCAACCTGATCCTGATGATCTTCTTTGCCCAAGGGCTGCATCTGTGGCTTTACGGATGGAAGAAGCAGGACGAAGATTACAAGTTCGACCGGCGCGGACCGGCCAAGAATGCCCGCATCTTCCTCTGGAACGATCAATATTGGGACAATGTCACCTACGCGCTCCTATCTGGCGTGACGGTTTGGACGTTCTATGATACCATTGTTTGGATGGCTTACGCCAATGGATGGGCGCCGATGATCACGGCCCAGAGCAATCCGATCTGGTTTTTTGTCATGTTCCTGTTGTTGCCTGTTGCGCAGTCCTTCCATTTCTACTGGCTGCACCGCGCACTGCACATCCCATGGATCTACAAGCGCGTACATTCTGTGCATCACCGTAGTGTTTCGGTTGCACCGTGGTCAGGTTTTTCCATGCATCCGATCGAGCATGTCGGCTATTTAAGTCTGCTGCTGATCTTCCTGGTTGTGCCAGCACATCCCATCCACTTGCTCTTCATTGGATATTCGTTGGCACTTTCTTCAGCCACGTCGCATGCCGGTTTTGAAAACCTGGTGCTTGGGGATAAGGCTCACCTGAAGATCGGGTCGTTCCACCATCAACTGCATCACCGGTATTTCGAATGTAATTATGGCGGCCCAGAAATGCCTTGGGATAACTGGTTTGGCAGCTTTCACGATGGCAGCCCTGAGGCGACGCAACGTGTGCGTGAAACTAAGAAGCGCATGCACACGAAATGAGTGGCTGGAAAACACCCCAAGAAGGTCGGCGTTGATCCGGAACGCGCTAACAGGCATAGTTGGAATTTAACAGATCAGGACCGGAAGAACCGCATGGTTGGCTCGGCCTCGACCTGTTCGTAAAGCCAGTCAACAAACGTTTCGAGCTTTTGGTTTGGTACACGTTCTTTTTGTGTCGCCAAATACCAGCGGCCTGGCTCTGGCACCGAAATATCAAACGGTTTGGTCAACCGACCCCTTTCAAGATCACGCGAGCAAAACGGCGCCCTTGAGATGCTTATTCCGTGGTTATTCAAAACGGCTTCGCGGACAAGAGGGTAGTTATCAAAGATTGAACCAAATTTCATGGTTTTACGATCTAAGCCTGCCTTATCCAACCAACAGTCCCAGTCATCCGGCTCATTCCATGTGCCTGGGACACTCAATAACAAGAAATTTCTTAGCTCTTCGAGCAGCATTCCTTCGCTTGCGGTGTTAAGGGCCTCCGGAGCACATACTGGGAAGATATCGGTTTCGAACAAGGGACTATAGTGAAACCGTTTGTCAAATGGTGGTGCATTGAACACCCCCACATCGAAACGGTGCATATCATAATCACCGTCTTCAAAGGTAGAGACTATCCGCACGCGTGTGTTCGGATTATCCTGAAGAAAATCAGCCAATCTGGGCTGGAGCCACATTGTGTTGAAACTTGCGTAGGACTGAATAAGCAATACGTCTGGTTCCTCAGGTGACTGGATACGCCGCGTGGCTTTGATAATGCCCTGAATGTGTTCGCGAACTGGCGGGTAATACTGCTCGCCAGCCGGTGTTAGCTCGACCGATCGGCTTGTGCGTTCCAGTAGTTTAACACCGATAAATGTTTCCAATGCCTTGATCTGGTGGCTAACTGCTGCATGGGTCACACAAATCTCGTCAGCGGCTTTTCGGAAACTCTTGAGACGCGCCACCGCCTCAAAAGCGCGCATTGAAACCAGCGTGGGCATGTGGGTGGTCATAACTGCATCTCCTTGATGAAAAATACTCTATTTACCCTTTAGTAAAGTTATCCGATGACGCGCGTTAACGAAGCGGGGTTTTATGTTTTTTATAGCCTTTTTGGCAGGGAAATGCAATAAACGGAGTGTTATGATTGGTTAGAATTTCTTTATGATAAAAAATTTTTTTCAATTCTTCAACCTAGTGAGAAATGCCATATTGGAAAGGTAACAAGAACAAGGATTTCACCTTCATGCCACCTGGTTCACTTTCGCTAAATGCATATGGCTATCCGTTGCTGATCAAACATTTGTTGACTAAATCGAACATTGCGTCGGTCTGCCAAGAGATCGTCAGCGGTACCGATATGCGGCTAAGCTATGCTGATTTGGGCAAACGTGTGTGCCAACTTGCCAATTCTCTAAAGACTGAAGGGATACTTGAGGGCATGCGCGTTGGTGTCATGGATTGGGATACACACCGCTATCTTGAGTGTTTTTTTGCTATCCCGATGATGGGCGCAACCCTCTTCACAATAAACATCCGTCTATCTCCTGCCCAAGTTCTCTATACGATCAACCATAGCCAGTCGGACCTAATCATCGTGCACCAAGATTTTATGACGCTAATTGATGATATCAAATCGGGCTTCAATCGAGACATCATCATCTTAACGATTGGTAACGGTGAAGGGTATGAAAGGTGGATAGGCGGAGCCTCAGATAGCTTTGACTTTCCGGACTTCGATGAAAACCAAACCGCAACGCTGTTCTATACGACTGGGACCACCGGCAAACCCAAAGGGGTGAGCTATTCACATCGACAGTTGGTCCTTCACACATTGGGCTTGATCGCCGGCTTCGGCGCGTGGCCTGGGAATGCAGGATTTCATCGTGGCGACGTCTACATGCCGCTGACGCCATTGTTTCACGTCCACGGCTGGGGATTTCCATATGCAGTAACGATGCTGGGGCTGCGTCAGGTCTATCCCGGCCGATATGACCCTGCCACAATCTTAGGACTGATTGCAGCCGAAGGCGTCACCTTTTCCCATTGCGTGCCCACAGTTCTATCAATGGTGCTCGACCATCCGAACTGCACACAAATTAACCTTAGTAAATGGAAGGTTATCATTGGCGGGGCAGCTTTGCCGCGCGGATTACAGGACCGCGCTGCGGCAACAGGTATATCCTTGCATGCGGCATATGGGATGTCGGAAACCTGTCCGTTTTTGACAGTGGCCAATTTGTCCAGCGACGATCAAGAGGTGCGGGCGCAAACCGGCTTTCCCGGCCCGCTTGTCGACCTTCGTGTTGTGACTCAGGATATGAAAGACGTTCCGCATGACGGTAAAACAACAGGCGAGGTTGTTGCTCGAGCTCCCTGGTTGACACAAGGTTATCTGGACAACGCGGAAGCCTCAGATGAACTTTGGGATGGTGGGTATCTGCATACCGGGGATGTTGGGTATATCCGCGAGAATGGATCGTTGCAGATTACGGACCGCCTCAAAGATGTAATCAAGACCGGCGGCGAATGGATTTCTTCACTGGCACTGGAAAACATAGCATCTTCTTGTAGCGGCGTTGAGGAAGTCGCCGCGATCGGGCTGCCGCACGCGAAATGGGGCGAAAGGCCAGTCTTGGTTGCTCAAGCTGCAAAAGATTCCAACCCGAACCTTGTGCGCTTGAATATGATGGAAGAAATCCAGTCGCGTGTTGACGCAGGCGAGATCTCAAAATGGGCAGTTCCAGACGAGATAATCTTTGTCGACTGCCTACCTAAAACCAGCGTCGGCAAGCTCGACAAGAAACTCATGCGGAAAGATATTTCAACGCGCTCGGATTTAAAATCATGACAGACAAGCAATGCCGTATTCAGGCGCTTATACAATCCATTGTCACCTATCTGCAGGCTCACAGAGCTGCCACGCGTGGCGTTGATCTAACGTTGGACAAGCTGGCATCCATGGACCTGTCTGAGGAGAGAATCATTGACTTACCTCCCAAAGGAACCCGGCATGATGAGGTTCTGAATAACGCCATCGCCGGGATAGTCGCCCCTGAATTGTGCGAAATCGCAGGTTGTTTGAAAGCGGCCAAAGATGATCTGGTCTGGCGTGAAGATAACGCCCAATTTTATCCACCCGGTACCGATTTGGGAGAGGGATACACAAAGTGCAACCTGCATACTTTGCTGATCGGCGCCAACGCATGTGGGTTCCATCATCCCGATTTCAGCCTTGGTATTTTTATGCTGGGTCCACGAACATTGTATCGGGATCATAATCATGATGCACCAGAACTTTATCTGAACCTGTCCGAGAGATCTGGTTGGCGTTTTGGTACCCGCGATTGGCAGGATTATTCGGCTGGATCACTTATTTGGAATAAAGCGGGCGATCCCCACGCTACCCGCGTCTATGACCAGCCTTTCATCTCAATCTTTGTATGGCTTGAGAACGTGAATTCACCCTGCAATGTTATCCATTTCGACGACTGGATAGAAGTCGAACAAGATCTTGCCAAAGAGCAAAACAATTGATGTTTTGATCAATAATACAACCAATTTTACACAAGAAAGTGTCAGATATGCAGATGCAGCTACCAGTATTTAAGTTTAAGAATATAATTGTCGAAGCAGACACAAATATCGCTATTATTAGCCTCAATCGGGCACAAAAGCGGAATGCACTTAATATCGAAACTATAGAAGAACTGATTTCATTTTTTTCAGAACTTCCCAATCTTGGCTTCAAGGCTGTTGTGTTACGAGCAGAAGGAGAGCATTTCTCTGCAGGTCTAGATTTGATTGAACACCAAAAAGAGCAACGCTCTGCTTCAGAATTTATGCAAATATGCCTTCGTTGGCATGAAGCATTCAACAAGATTGAATATGGCGGGATACCTGTCATTGCAGCATTGAAAGGTGCGACCGTTGGTGGTGGCCTTGAATTGGCTTCGGCCGCGCATATTCGAGTGGCTGACCAAACTACATATTTTGCCTTGCCAGAAGGGCAGCGTGGCCTATTTACAGGCGGTGGGGCAACCATTCGGGTTTCCGATCTTATTGGCCGGGCACGCATGATTGACATGATGCTGACAGGGCGCACCTATAAAGCCAATGAAGCGTTAAGGGTCGGTCTTTGCCAGTACCTTGTCGAGAATAATAGCGATACCAAAGCAATCAAAATTGCAAAAGCCGCTACAAAAATACCCTCACTTTCAAACTTCGCAATCTGCTCAACGATTTCTCATACGCGAAACATGTCTGCTCTTGATGCATCCTATATGGAAGCTTTTGTCGCTGGAGTGGTCAATACACAACCAGAAGCAAATGATAGGTTAATAGCCTTTGCTGATAAAACTGCAGCACGCGTGAGGGCTGACTGATATGAGCGAAAATACAGCTATAACTCATTACCAAATTGTTGATGGCATTGCGACAATAACAATGACGTCAAAGCCGGTCAATGCACTCGATTTAACCATGCGTAGAACACTAACTGAACACTTACAAAGTGCGGATGGTGATGATCATGTAAAAGCTATTGTTATTACGTCAAATCTGCCACTCTTTTGCGGAGGAGCTGATATTGTAGAGTTCCAAACTGAGCGCTTGTGGGAAAAGCCCGATCTGCCAGACCTGTGTGTAACGATTGAGACCAGCAAGAAACCAATTATCGCCGCGATAGCAGGTCCCGCGATGGGCGGTGCGCTAGAAATCGCACTTGCGTGTGATTACCGTGTAGCCACGCCGGATGCATTGATGGGGCTACCCGAAATCAAGCTAGGGCTGCTTCCAGGTGCGGGGGGCACACAAAGACTACCTCGGATAGTTGGGCTGGAAGTGGCCTCGGAGATGATCCTTTTGGGAGATCCCGTGAAAGGTAAATACGCCTCGTCTTGTGGGCTGGTTGATGCGTTGTTTGAGAATGACCCAGATTTTTACAAGCATGTTTTGGACTTTGCCAGCCGAGTTAGTCATGAAAGCGGTTCGAAACGCAGTTGCGCGGATATGGCGGTCATACATCCTGATCCGAAGGGTTATCTCGCGGGTGTACGAGACAAGATAGTGCTCAAGTCTAAAAATCTTGTTGCCCCTGAACGATGCTTGGCATCCATCGAGGCCGCATGCGAATTGCCGTTGGCCGAGGGATTGGCACAAGAGAAGGCAGGTTTCGCTGAACTGCTCGACACACCTCAATCACGCGCCGGGCGGCATCTGTTCTTTGCGGAGCGTGAATGCAACAAGGTTCCGGGCGTTACCCGTGCGGACCAACCACGTGATATTAAATCGGTCGCCGTGATTGGTGCCGGAACAATGGGACGCGGCATTGCCATCGCCTTTCTGCAGGCGGGGTATCCGGTCACGCTTCTTGAAACGACGCAAGGCGCGCTGGAGCAGGGGCTGGAAAAGGTCCGGGAGCATTTCCAGCGTGCGGCTCAAAAAGGGCGGCTCAGTTTCGATCGGGCAGAGACAATCGCCGCCAACGCCACCGGGACGCTCAGCTACGGCGACCTTGTAGAGGCCGACCTGATCATTGAAGCGGCGTTTGAAAGCATGAATGTCAAACGCCAGATTTTCGAAGCGTTAGACCGGCACGCTAAACCTGGCGCGATACTGGCCTCAAACACATCGACATTGGATCTTGATGAAATCGCCGCAGTCACGTCACGTCCGGAGGATGTGATTGGCCTCCATTTCTTTAGCCCGGCCAACGTCATGCGCTTGCTGGAGGTGGTGCGGGGCGCCAAGACCGCTCCCGATGTCATTGCAACGGCAATCACGGTCGCAAAGAAGATCCGAAAGCTCTCTGTCACGGTTGGCGTGTGCTACGGCTTTGTTGGAAACCGGATGCTGGAACCATACTTCCGCGAAGGATCCCGTCTGCTTCTAGAGGGGGCGACGCCAAAACAGGTGGATGATGTCCTTGAGACCTTTGGCATGGCCATGGGTATTCACGCGATGGCAGATCTGGCTGGGGTCGATGTGGGCGCCCGCGTGCGTCAGGAACGGCGTAGTGAAATCGCTCATGACCCGACATACCAGGCTGTGCAGGACAAGTTGTTTGAACTAGGCCGACTGGGTCAGAAAACCGGGCGAGGAAGCTATGTCTACGAGGGGCGGACACGGGTCGAAGACCCAGAGATTGTTCAAATCAGTGCCCATTTGGCGGACTTGCATGGCGTGAAGCGCAGGGAAATCAGTGATCAGGAAATCCTTGAGCGTTGTCTGTTCCCCCTGATCAACGAGGGCTTATTGATCCTTGGAGAGGAAATTGCAACGCGCCCAGGTGATTGCGACCTGATCTGGGTCAATGGCTATGGCTTCCCAAACTGGCGCGGCGGCCCAATGCACTATGCTGACGAGATTGGATTAAGTCAGATTTTGGAACGCATGACCCACTATCGGCAGTCGCTAGGTGCCTATGGTGAGATGTGGTTCACGCCTGCGCCTTTGCTGGAAGAACTCGCAACCTCGGGCGTGACACTTACCGCGTATTTTAATGGCAAAAAGGAAAAAACATGAGAGAAGCCGTTATCGTCTCAACAGCACGAACCCCTATTGGGGTTGCCTTCAAGGGTGCGCTGAACAACATCAAATCCCCAACCATGATGGGGCACGCCATTGAGCACGCGGTTAAACGTGCAGGTGTGGACCCTGGTTTGATCGAAGATGTCGTCATCGGATCGGTTCTTACGGCGGGGACAGCAGGCATGAATGTCGCCCGGTTGTCTGCGCTTGCTGCTGGCCTTCCCAATACGGCAGCGGGACAGACGATCGACCGGCAATGCTCCTCCGGGTTGATGGCCATTGCGACGGCGGCTAAGCAGATCATCGTGGATGGTCAGAACGTCGCCGTTGCTGGCGGGCAGGAAAATATTTCTGCCCTGCAGAATGCCTATCTGAAATGGGCGGGCGATGAGAAAGATCCAAACGTTATCGCCCAATCTGAGCATGCCTATATGCCGATGCTGATGACGGCGGAAAATGTTGCGCGGACCTATAAGATCAGTCGTGACGCCCAGGATGAATATGCAGCACTTTCCCAAGGTCGGACGGCCCGGGCTCAGGCCGCTGGCGCCTTTGATGAAGAGCTCGTTGCGATCACTGCGATCAAACGGGTCAAAAACCGCGAAACCGGAGAGGAAACCCTGGAAGAGGTGACCTTGTCAAAAGACGAAGGCAACCGGCCTGGCACGACGGCTGAAACACTTGGGGCATTGAACCCGGTTGTCGAAGGCGGTGTGATCACTGCCGGAAACGCAAGCCAGCTTTCTGACGGAGCCTCGGCTTGTGTGCTCATGGAAAGCAAAATGGCTGAGCAACAGGGCCTCACACCGCTAGGTATCTATCGCGGTATGGCAGTTGCCGGAAACGCACCGGAAGAGATGGGGGTTGGCCCGATCTTTGCCATTCCAAAGCTTCTGAAGAATGCAGATCTTTGCATTGACGACATCGGCCTTTGGGAACTTAACGAAGCCTTTGCCTGTCAGGTTCTCTATTGCCGCGACCATCTTGGGATTGATCCCGAAATCTACAATGTGAACGGCGGCGCAATATCGATTGGCCACCCCTACGGTATGACAGGTGCGAGACAGGTTGGGCATGCCCTGCTTGAAGGGAAGCGTCGTGGCGTAAAATACGTGGTTACCTCCATGTGTGTTGGCGGTGGCATGGGGGCTGCGGCTTTGTTCGAAATCGCCTGAGATAAATTGTAAATAGGAAAAGTAATAAATATGACTAAAACTGTACTTTTAACGGGTATTTCAGGCTATGTTGGCTTGTACTGTGCTAAGGAACTACTGGAATTGGGCCATACCGTCCGGGGTACCGTGCGCAACCAGGCCAAGGCTCAAGAAGTACGCGAAACACTTAATTCGGTTTCCGTCAACACCAGAAATCTAACATTTGTTGAACTTGATCTTACGGCTGACCAAGGTTGGAATTTAGCGGCTAAGGGCTGTGATTTTATTATGCATGTGGCCTCACCCTTTTTCGCTGCGAACCCGAAGAATCCACAGGAAATGATTGCTCCAGCAGTTGATGGTACCTTGCGAGTAATGCGTGCCGCGAAGAAGGCGGGTGCAAAACGCGTTGTTCTTACCAGCTCAATAATGGCAATGATGGGCAGCTTGAAGACCGGCAAATTTACCTCAAAGAATTGGACCGAGGTAAACGCCGTAAATATTAGCACCTACACCAAAAGCAAAACTCTGGCGGAAAATGCTGCATGGGAATTCATCGACAACCAAGGTGGTGAGAAGCCAATAGAGCTCGTCGTCATCGCCCCAGGTGGGGTATTAGGCCCGCCGTTGGGCCACCGTATTACAGGTGAATCCATGTCAATGATGAATAAAATGCTGCATGGGGATTTACCAATGGTACTAGATACCGCCTTCCCAATGGTGGACGTGCGCGACGTTGCTAAATTGCACGTGCAGGCCCTGACACTACCCGACGCCGCCGGCAAAAGAGTGATTGCAGCCAGCGCAGAACCTAACGGAATGCTAAGTGCTGCGCAGATTCTAAAAGAAGAAGGTTACAAGGGGCCTAGTACACGTGTAGCACCTAGCTTCTTATTGCGCTTAACAGCGTGGTTTAACCGTGAAGCTGCAGGAGCGGTTGGCATGCTAGGAATGAACCTGAGTTGCGATAATTCCGAAACACGTAGTTTGTTCAACTGGAAGCCAATTCCCTTCAAAAAGTCTGTGCTTGAAACTGCTTCTACCTTGGAAACTATTCAAAATGCCGATTGGAGAAAGTGATGAGCAAGGTTTTAGCGGTTATTTTATCGATCCCAAATCAAACTTCATAAGTTGTTGTTGTAGCTGTCAAGCCGGCACTGTAATGAGTTTAAGCAGTGGTAAAAAGGTTTGGTGGCGTTGTGCATTAGGGCATGAGTGGAAAGCGTTTTCGCCCATTTGCAAAACCTGATGCTTGATCTACTTTGACTGACAACACCCTTTCAAATGTTTAACTACACCTCTCATGTGTTAAAAACAAAAGTCCTTGAGCAGTTTTGACTGCACAAACTCAATTGTTATCGATTAAATCAACCTTGCTGGGATGCAAGCAATGCTTGAACCAGCTTCCTAGCTGTATCATCGTCTACTACTGGTGTCACAGTTGGGAAAGTACACTGCCCTGACCAGCCCATCATCCATGAAGTTAGGTTTTCCTGATTATCAGATTCAATTACGGCCCATCCACAGCCATTTGGTATGTCGTGCCAACGTCCAATCTGTTTTACACCACTAGGAAGTTCTCCAGCAATTTGTTCTGGCGTCATACTTGCAAAAAAAGCCTGGGTATCAGTCTTTTTATCATTTTCAATTTGATATTGGCACATAAAAATCATTGGTCACTCCATCTCTAAGTTAATTTAAGAATTAGTTTAATTATAGGTAGATCAATTTGGTGGTTACCGCTTGGAGATACCTTGGTGGTTATCGCGTGGTGATACCAAAGAGGATCTAATTAAACACTAGATAGTATTTAAGATTAAAGCACAGAATCAATAAAATTCATACAAAAAATTTCTGAAAAGTTGAAGATTTCTTGTATGAACGTGATGTTTTGAGAGGTGTTTGGCTTTGCCTGACAACACCGCCATCTGCTTCCCCAGATTGCAAACTAGCCCATAATTGTGTGAATAACCGCGTTGTTTCAGCGAGATACAGGCGTACGTTTTGTGTGATGCATGGGCTGAGGCCTTGATATCAGCGATTCTATAGCCTTTACTCAGACGCACATTTGGCGAGGGTGGGTTTAGGTATAAGTGAGATGTTCCCTCGAGGTGGGTCTAAACCTTATCTGGTATTTTAAACAACACTAATTTTGAAATGGATTTTGATTATTTTATGATTATTTTTCCCAATGAGGTGTCCAATTTCCATCCATTTGCAGACTAACGTCAGCGGCATCTTCTTCAAGCTTCACTACGTGAAGTTCACCTTTATCACCTCCATACTTCTTTTTGGCCATTTCAAAGCGATCACACACAAGGCGTGTTGTGGGGGCTTCTGTTCCTGCATCATCACATGCTTGAACAATCAGGTTTAGATCTTTCTGACATAAATCAAGGGTGAATGAGGGGTCATAATGCCCTGCAAACACTGAAGGTGCATCATGGTGCATACACCAACTTTCACTTGCTCCTATTTTCAGGGCTTCCCAAGCGCGTGACAGTTCTACACCAGATTTTACTGCCATGACCAATGCTTCGCCCATTGCAGTGGCGTGAATAGCCCATAGTTGATTGCTAGCTAGCTTTGTGATTGAGCCACTCCCATTTGAACCCATGTAATGAACTGGACCCATCAATTCCATAACGGGTCTAATGCGCTCGATCGTTTCTTTGTCACCTCCTGCAAATTGTGTCATATTTCCATTTCGAGCGCCATCAACTGCACCAGTTACTGGTGCATCAATGGCTATTGCTCCAGTATCTATTATCTCTTGTGCAAGCTCACGTGCTAATTCTGGTTGATTAGTCGTTAAATCAACCCAGACTTGCCCCGGCCCCATCGAATGCAATAATCCATTTTCACCGCGTATTATTTGTTCAATTTGTTTTGGGCCAAAGACCATAGTGAAAACAATGTCTACATCCTTTGCAGCCTCACTTGGTGTGTCTGCCCATTTTGCTCCAAGTTCTAAATGTTTAGTAGCTCGCTTGAGGTCTAAGTCACAAACCGTCAATTGATGACCACCACGTATTAAGTTTAGTGATGCAGCCCCGCCCATTGTCCCAAGACCAATAAATCCTATACGCATTTCAACTTCCTTATTATTATTTTCAAGCTAATTCGAAAGAATTTGTTCAGTTTTTAATACTTCGGCAAATTCACCCTGTATTGTACTGAGGGATATCGAATGCACTTCTTCCGCAGAATGCTCTGCACCATCAGGGCCAGTGATAGCATAGGCCCATACGGCATCAGCCGCATAAATCGTTTCAAAGCCTAGGTCAGCTGCTGCACGTGTAGCAGACTCCACACAATGGTTGGCTGTTGCGCCACACATCACAAGACGTTCAATGTTTTGAGCGCGTAAATCTGCTTCAAGAGATGTGCCTGTAAATGCGCTGCTTGCATATTTGATATATCGGGTTTCAATATCTGTTGGTTTTGCATAAGGCTGTACGAGTGAGCCCTCAGCATTTTCATAAAATGGATCTTCTGGATCGCGCCCGTGGTGATGAACATGAACAACTGTATCTCCTCGCTCACGAAACTTAGACAAGAGTGCTGTGATATTTTTTTCAGCTTGAGGGCAGGACCGTTCTGCACCATTTGCATCATCATGCGCTAGTGCCATTTGTACGTCGATTACAACTAATGCAGTTTTCATTCTTCTACTTTCCATTTTAGAGTATTGATATTTTATTTATTATATCTCTATGTAATTGTTCTTGCTAGTTTCCTTGCTGCCAAAATCTTTTCAACTCTTTTCCCATAAATACGTACATTCACTTCGTCACTCAGGATGGTATTTGGGTCTTCGCTATAAGTCATGATCGAGGTAATACGGGGATTTGTACCTTCAACTTGAGTAACTCCATGGAGAGAATAACCACCACGAAACAATGTGAAGGTGCCTGCGCCTCGGCTAAATGTTTTAGCTTTGGACATATCTCCTGCAAGTAATTGGTCGACAGTTTCACGATCTTCAGTTTCATCTGTTCGTGAATTGGGTAGAAAAGCGAACTCACCACCTTTTTCTGCAGCTTTTAGAAGTAAAGTGACTGTGCATTCAGTTGTATCATAATGCCATGCATGCCAGCTGCCTGGATGCAACGCCACAATATTAAGAGCTTGAAATTCATCTGCACAACGGTAAAGCGCAGATTTTCTTTGAACGCGACGAATGAAATCGGTTAATTTTTCAGATTTATAAAGTTGTTTAATCAATGTGCTTTCAGAAATTTGATCATCTGCAAGTTGTGATGCAACATGAATGTACTCACGGCGCCTTGGATCATCTTTCGGTACACTTGTATCGACTTTTCCCTGATAGATATTTCGCTTTATTGTAAGTGTTTCTGCAATTGATTGAAGGGCAGTTGCTTCATCTTCTAATGCATTGAGTGCATTGGGCTTGATAAATCCATCAAAGTTACACCAACCATTTTCATCCATTTTTTGCTGGCAATCTTTTAAAAATTTTGCACCATCACCAAATTCTAAATTCTCGATTGGATATTTTTCTAAATCAACCAAATTAAGTGCCATGTCGCCATGTGTTGTAAAAGAATTATCCATTTTCACCCCATTTAAAAGCTTTGCTAAACGTTTACTTTAGATACCAAATTGACAGTATATGAATGATATGACAAAAAATATGGAAAAGAAAAACATATTCTTAATGCCTCATGAACATAAAAATTATATGGATAAATTAACAAATGTTAAATCTAAATTTAAATTGGCTTCGAACATTTGAGGCGGTAGCACGACTATCAGGGTTTACCGCAGCTAGCCAAGAATTGGGCTTAACGCAAACAGCTGTAAGTTTACAAATAAAGGCATTGGAGACGAAGCTTGGCAATGAATTATTCATTCGAAGAGCAAAAAGTATTCAGCTTACTGAAATTGGAAAGGCATATTTGCCATCTGTCCGCAATACCCTTGAGACATTAACAATTTCAACTTATGGACTATTTGGTCCAGATTTAAGGAATACTATTGTTGTTCGAGCTTCAATGGCATTAATTATTTGGCTTGCGCCTAAGTTGGGTGAGTTTAAAATGCTTCATCCAGAAATTGGGCTTAAGTTTGTTACCGCTATCTGGAAAGAAAATGTTGATAGTCAAAATATAGATATAGACATTATTCTGGCGCCAAACACCCATACGATTGCAAATTTAGAAAAACTTGCAGATGAATTTATTGTACCAATTTGTAGTTTGAAAACAAAAGAAAATATTCATTCTATTGCTGATTTGGAAAAAATAAATCCAATACATATCTTGGGCTTTGATGATCATTGGACACGTTATATGGCAGAATTTGACTTAAAACATGAAGTAAAATCTACGCGTTTAATAGTTGATACATCGGTTGCAGCTTGTGAATTGGTAGCTAACGATCTTGGTCGCGCTGTAGTTATTGAACGATTTGCATTAAGGGCTCTCAGTTCAGGGCAGAACATTAGTATTGTAGGTGATCGGGTTCCCCTTGGACAATCACATTACCTAGTTAAGAAAGATGTAAGAAAAGAAAAACAAACAACTACCCTTATTTTTAATGAATGGTTACATGCGCAATTTCATTAATAAAGCTGATCGAATCTAATCTTCGCCCATTTGCAAAACCTGATGCTTGATCTACTAAGTCAGTCGACACCAACACAATGGTCAAATGTTTGATACTAATTACATGAACTGGTTAGTTGGAAACGGATTTGTAATCGTACCTGGTTTTGGAAATCCAGATACAGATAGCCAAGCAAAATCTCGTTAAGAAAGCTATTTTCCAAATCGTGATGTGCATCTTATTGAAATGTTAAGTTCTTGGGTATCTGGAGGTGGGGTGCATTGTCATACAAATGATCAACCTGCCTTTTCAAAATCTAAATGAGACTTATTAAGATAATGCAGGATAACTACAAAATATATTAATTACAATTACTTATAATGGATAATTAATCTATTTTACTCCTGTATTTTAACCAAGGATGTCTATACTTTAACTCGTATGTCTTATGTCACCGCCACATACATAAGTTAGCTTCGCAAAGCGACTTTATTTTTATAGTTATCAAGTTCTTTGAGTAATCCTAGACCAGTAGGAACGTTCATTCGTTTGCAGAATTCATTCCAGATTGTTCCGAATGGAAGGTCTTTAAACTCTTCAGTCATCATGAAGCGCGTAGTAAAATCTAATTTATTTTCTGCAGATTTCAATTGATTTAGAGGTAGCAATAGCGCTCTCAATAATGACTTCTGCATATTGCGTGTACCTATAACCCAAGCAGCAGTTCGACTGATAGTAGCATCAAAAAAATCTAATCCAATATGCGTGCGCCCGAGCAGCCCCGAAGTAACTAATTCTTGCGCTATCATAAGTATTTCATCACTTTGTAATATGACGTGATCACTGTCCCATCGCATAGGCCTTGATACGTGTAAAAGCATTTCATCAACAGATAGCGCAACTGCACTTAATTTATCGGCGACATTTTCTGTCGGGTGAAAATGTCCCATATCAAGGCAGAGAATTGTACCATTGCGAATAGAGTAGCCCATATAGAATTCGTGGCTACCAACTGTCATAGCCTCAACTCCAATACCGAATAGCTTACATTCAACTGCGTCTCGCATCTTAGTGAAATCCAGTTTTTGTGAGAGGATTTGGTCGAGAGACTCCTCAAGGCGTTTACGTGGACTAATCCTATCAATGGGATAATCTTTATAGCCATCTGGAACCCATATATTGTTTATACAGGCTGATCCTAGTTCTTCCCCAATTTTTGCTGCAATTTCTCGGGTACGTTTTCCATGTTCGATCCAAAAGTCACGAATACCTTTATCAGGATGGCTAAGTGTCAAATTGTCATCCGCTTTTGCATGGCCAAAAAATGTTGGATTAAAATCTAGACCTATATTTTTTTCTTTGGCCCAATCAACCCAGGGCTCAAAGTGTTTGAACTCGATCTCGTCACGGTCTGGCTTAGCCTCAGTATCCATATACATGGCATGTAAATTCAGGCGATGTTTACCGGGAATGATTGAATATGAAAAATCTAGATCAGCTCGAAGTTCGTCTGGAGTGCTAGCTCGTCCTGGATGGTTGCCTGTTGCTTGTATTCCACCCCCAGAAGTACCAGATTTCTGTTCAAAGCCAATGACATCATCGCCTTGCCAGCAATGCATTGATATGGTGATTTTCTTTAGAGTATTAATGGCTTCTTCTGTATCAATGGCCCAGTCAGAAAATTGTGCTTTTGCAATTTCGTAATTATTCATAACTCTTTCTCCTGAATATCTGATCAGCGCGTGAATGCTTGTACGTTACCCGCATCTACATTGATTATATTACCCGTTGATTTAGCAGACATATCAGAAGCAAGAAAGTAACAAGCTTCTGCAATATCCTCAGGAAAGACTGATCGTTTCAACATTGATCTTTGGCGGTACATCTCTTCAAGACCTTGTTTGTCAGTGCCATGGGTATCGGCGCGCTGTTCTAACCACTCACCTTCCCATATTTTTGAGTCGCGCAGAACTGCATCGGGATTGACGACATTTACTCTAATACCTGCCTCAGCGCCTTCCAATGCAAGACACCTTGCAAGATGAATTTCCGAAGCCTTTGCTGTACAATAAGCCGAAGCATTAGGACTGGCTGCTAAACCATTCTTTGAGGCTACAAAGACAACAGAGCCATCTAAATTTTGGGCTCGCATAAGTCTGAAAAAATCACGGCTGACAAGAAAATATCCAGTACTAAGAATATCCATGTTTTTGTTCCACATAGCTAAAGTTGTGTCCTCGACAGGTGCAGACGAAGCAATTCCTGCATTTGAAATAAGAATATCCACACCACCAAACTCTATTGAAATATTTTTATAAGCCGATGCAACATCGGCTTCGTCTGTAACATTCATATAGATACTTTGAACTACATCTTTGCCATAGGTTTGAGATAGTTTGTCGGATGTATTTTTTAAAGATTCTTTATTTATATCTGCCAATATAACGCAGGCACCTTCGGATAGGTATCGATCCGCTATTGCAGAACCAATTCCACCAGCGCCTCCCGTAATGAGTGCCAATCGGCCTGCAAGCGATTTGGCTTTTGGCATTCTTTGCAATTTAGCTTCTTCTAATAACCAATATTCAATGTCAAAAGCTTCTTGTTCTGGAAGTCCGACGTATTCACTTACAGAGGATGCTCCGCGCATAACATTTATAGCGTTAACATAAAATTCGCCTGATATACGTGCTGTGGTTTTATCTTTTGCGAAAGTAATCATGCCAACCCCTGGAACAAGATAGACCACTGCATTAGGGTCTCGCAATGATGGACTATCTTCATGTTTACAGCGATTGTAATATGCTTTGTAATCTTGACGATACGCGTTAATTTGCTTGGGCAGATTTTCTAACACTTCTTCTATGTTATTTGCAGCTGGATTAAAGTTTATAACTAGAGGTCGAATTTTTGTCCGCAGAAAGTGATCGGGGCATGATGTACCTAGAGCAGCCAGAGGTTTCATATTTGTTGAATTTACAAATTCTAATACCTCATCACTGTCATTGAAATGACCTACCATATATTGGTTGCTGGATACAAACCCGCGGATTTGTGGCATAAGCTTAGCAGCGGTGTCGAGTCGCTTTAATTTAGGTAAGCTTTCATGCTTTGCACCACCAAAAACTTCAACATTTTGTATTTTTGTATGTAGCCAAGTATTTGCTACATTTATGATATTGATAGTTGTGTCGTAGCAGGCTTTTGCTGTGTTTCCCCAAGTAAACAGACCATGACTTTCCAAAATAACACCATCAGAATTAGGGTTCTCAAGGCAGAATTTTTCAAGCCATAGACCCAACTCAAATCCTGGGCGCTTCCAAGGCAACCAGCCAATGTTATCGCCAAAAATCTCTTGAGTAAGAGCTTTTGAGTTTTTTGATGCTGCGATCGAAATAATAGCATCAGCATGAACATGATCTACATGCTTATGGGGAACATAAGCATGTAGGGGAGTATCAATTGATGCAGCTCGGGGATTTAAATTATATATACAATGAAGAAGGTGATTTACCATTTCATCTTCATACTCAACGCCTTGGTAAATGGATTTTAATTCCTGCAGCTTGTCCATATACAACGTTGCAAAGCCGTCCATTTTGATTGATCCAATATCTCCACCAGAACCTTTTACCCAAAGAACCTCAACTTCATTTCCAGTTAATGGATCCTTTTCAATAATCTTTGCAGAGGTGTTGCCGCCACCGTAATTGGTTACGCGTTTATCAGATCCAAGAATATTTGAACGATACAGCAATAGTTGCGCCTCACTCATACTATTAGCTTTTTTTTCGTCCCATCGACTTTCAAGTAACTGATTTATTTTTGCTTTTGACATTTTCACCTCTTTGATAATGCAATGCATTCTGCATAAATATTGTGTTTAAATTTAATAAGGGTGCGTCGAATTGTCAATCAAAAATAATCATAAACAATCAAATAATTCCGTATATGATTGAAAATTAATAAAAATGATTGACTAATGATCGAATCTGCGTAAAGTTTGCGTTGCAAGGAAATATTATGCATGAAAAAGAACGACATAGAATTATATTATCAGCCGTAGTTGACCGGCCAGTTGTAACGGTGGTTCAAGTATGTAACCTCACTGGGGCATCTGAAGCTACAGTTAGAAGAGATATAGCGACCCTTCATGTGCAACAAAAACTACGGCGTGTGCGAGGAGGCGCTGAGGCAATTACTCCTCCTCAATTTGTTGGACTTGCTGGTAGGCCTTTTACTGTCAACGAAGCAATACATACAAAAGAGAAGGAAGCCATTGCACGCGCTGCTGTTGAGTTGTGTAATGATGGTGATCCAATTATCATCAATGGGGGTACAACCACCTTCCAAATGGTTCATCCTCTGGCATCGCGCCGTCTCTCAGTATTCACTAACTCATTTCCAATTGCTGAACATTTACTTAAGCATTCCAAAAATACAATAATGCTATCTGGCGGTACAATCTATCGCGAACAAAATATTATTTTGTCCCCGTTTGATAATGATGTAACACGAAATTTTTATGCTAAGAAAATGTTTATGGGTGTACAAGGTCTTGGTCCACTAGGGCTAATGGAAGCTGATCCGTTAATTATTCAGGCAGAACAAAAACTTCTAGGTCAAGCTGATGAACTTGTTGTTCTTGCTGATAGCTCAAAATTTGAAAACCGATCAAGTTTAGTACTTTGTCCGCTTTCTCGGATCACCACTGTCATAACTGATGAAAGAGTATCAGATAAAACAGCCTCAATGCTTGAGGCTGTTGATGTGAATTTGATTGTAGCCCAATCTGGCTCTAGTCAAAAAGAAGAAGGGGCGGTTTCTTAACAAGCTCATTCAAATACAATTGTAACCAAAGAGGAGGAAAACTATGAAGCGTTGCAAATTTACAAAAATCGTTGCCGGGCTAAGCGTTGTTGCCAGCATTATGGGGACAACTGCATTCGCAGAAGATACGCGTATTGCGCTGGTCGTAAAGGCACTGGGCATTGGCTTTTTTGAAGCTGCTGCTAAGGGTGCAGAAGAAGCTGCTGCTGAACTTGGTGGAGTGAAAATAATCTATACAGGTCCAACTAGTACAACTGCAGAAGGTCAAATAGAAGTTATAAATTCTTTAATCGCGCAGGGTGTTGATGCAATTGCTGTATCAGCAAACGATCCTGATGCATTGGCTCCTGCATTGAAGAAAGCTATGAGCCGTGGCATTACAGTTATTTCTTGGGACTCTGGTGTCGCTCAAGAGGGGCGCCAAATGCATTTAAATCCCTCATCAACTCCACTAATTGGAAATACCATTATTAAATTGGCAGCTGATCATATGCCTAATGGTGGTGATGTTGCAATTTTATCTGCTACTTCAACATCAACCAACCAGAATGCATGGATAGATGCTGCGAAAGAGGTGTTGCCAAATTATAGTGGTGTTAATTTAGTAGCTACTGTTTATGGAGATGATTTATCAGATAAATCATACCGCGAGGCAGAGGGCCTGATGGCAACTTATCCAGATTTGAAAGCAATTATAGCTCCTACAACTGTTGGAATTTTAGCAGCTTGTCAGGCTGTGACAGATGCTGGAAAAATTGGAGAAATCAATGTCACAGGACTTGGTTTGCCCTCTGAAATGGCTGGCTGTGTTGATTCAGGAGCTACAAAGAGTTTTGCTATCTGGAACCCAATTGATTTAGGGTATGCTGCTACCATGCTTGCTTATAACATACACAATGGAGCTGCGACTGATGAGGGTTCTTCAGTTGAGATGGGCCGCATAGGATCTGCAGTGCTAGATGGAACAGGTTCTGCTGCAATGTCTGATCCATTTACTTACGATAGTTCTAATGTGGGCGATTTTAAATCAATCTTCTAATTTATTATCTAAAGATCTTGGCGTTTTGACGCCAAGATCGCATATTATTTTCTTTGAATGGCAAATTCATGCAGGCAATAACTCAAGATAAATCATCACAGGATAGAACAAAACCTGTCCTTGCATTGGACGGTGTAACCAAGATTTTTCCAGGTGTAAGAGCGCTTTCGGAAGTGTCTCTAAATTTGTTTCCAGGTCAGGTTATGGCTCTTGTTGGTGAAAATGGTGCTGGCAAGTCGACAGTTGTGAAGGTTTTGACTGGTATTTACCAGCCCAACAAAGGTGATATCCTTTTGAATGGAAAGCCAATTCATTTTTCAACGCCTCAATCTGCTGCAAATGCTGGCATTACGGCAATACATCAAGAAACAGTTTTATTTGATGAATTATCTGTAGCTGAGAATATTTTTCTTGGACATGCGCCTAGAAGCAAACTTGGATTAATTGACTGGCCAGAAATGGAACGTCGCTCGATTGAAATTCTTGCTGGAATTGGTGCTGATATTGATCCAAGTGTAAAGCTACGTGAGTTAGGTATTGCAAATAAACATCTTGTCGCAATCTCGCGCGCACTGAGTATTGATGCGAGCGTAGTTATAATGGATGAGCCAACTGCGGCTCTTTCTCACAAAGAAATTGAAGAGCTTTATGAATTGGTAAATAAACTCAGGTCCCAAGGTAAAGCTATTTTGTTTATAAGTCATAAATTTGATGAAATTTTTCATATAGCTGACCGCTATACAGTTTTTCGTGATGGTCAATTCATAAGCGATGGGTTGATTGAGGATATTGATAGAGCAAATTTAGTTAAGATGATGGTAGGTCGCGATATAAGTCAGATTTTTCCATCCCGCGATAGTCAATTGGGCGATGAAATTCTTTCAGTTAAAAACTATACTCATGCAACCGAGTTCGCTGATATAAGTTTCAGCCTTCGAAAAGGTGAAATTTTAGGTTTTTATGGACTTGTTGGAGCAGGTCGCTCTGAATTGATGCAGGCTGTGTTTGGAATCACAAAACTTATTTCT